>Ga0136589_1000003_pt1 | contig 161509 bp, 189 predicted proteins | sample AntRauMFilla3764_FD_104640 | JGI IMG/M metagenome (GOLD analysis project Ga0136589, IMG submission 104640) | Saline lake microbial communities from Rauer Islands, Antarctica - Metagenome Filla 3 #764 | ecosystem: Environmental > Aquatic > Non-marine Saline and Alkaline > Saline | place...
CCTCGTCGACGACCTCGCGGGCGTCGATGATGTAGCCGTCGCCGGCCTCCTCCGCGAGGCCGTCGGCCGCGTACAGCACGGCGTTCTCGTCGAGTTCGCGGACGTCGACCGTCGCGACCGCTTCATGGACCTTCTCGGGTCGCTTGAAGCCGCTCTTGCCCAGCGGTTCGTAGTTGTGGAACTCGTGCTTGTCGCGGCCGGCGGCCCCGCGACCACCGCGGTGACCGGCGCCACGTCGGTTCTTGTGCGAGCCGCCACCGTGCGTTCGGGAGCCGCGCTGTCGTCGTTTCTTGCTCGTCATTATCGCATCGCCTCCAGGAGCGCGTCGATGCCCTCGGTGTCGTGTCGACCGAGTTCACCGCCCTCCTTGGTCGGGTGTTTGATGCCGTCGTGGCCGCCCCGTGGCGGGTGCAGACGGAGTGTCGGGGAGAGACCCTGCTCCTGCAGCGTCGTCTCCTCGGAGACCAGCGCCCATGCCAGTCCCCCGATGTCGTCGAACTCGGTGTTGTCGGCGATCCACTCGTCGTCGACGTCGGCGTCGCCCTCGGCGGGTTCGGCGCGGTTTTCGATGAGCAGCTCGACGACCTCCTGGCTGGGTTCACCGAAGGCGACGAAGTCGTTGACCTTCGTCACCATCCCGTTGTACGTCTCCGTGTCGGGAACGAGCGTACAGTGGTTGACGTGGTGGATGTTCAGCATCTTCAGCGTGTCGTGGATGTCCGTATCCATGTTCACGTCGCCGCGGAGCTGGACGAGTGCTCGCATCACTCGATCACCTCACGTTTCTCGAAGGTGCGCTCGGGGACGCGGGCCTCGGCCGTGTTCTGGAGCGCGTTGAAGGTCGCCTTCGCGAAGTTGACCGTGGTTCGCGTGTTCCCGCTCGAACGGGTCCAGATGTCCTCGATGCCGGCGAGCTCGAGCACCTTGCGGACGGTCTCCCCGCCGGCGAGGCCCAGCCCGCGCGGGGCGGGCTGGAGCTCGACCTCGACGCTCCCGGCCTTGCCCTCGGTGCGCAGCGCGACCGTGTGCGGACGGCCACAGCCACACTCCCAGGACCCACAGCCACGGGAGACGTCGATGATGTTCAGTTTGGCCACGTCGATGGCCTTCTGGATGGCGCCGCCGACCTGGTCGTCACGCCCTTCTGCGTAGCCGACCAGCCCGTCGCGGTTGCCGACCGCGACGACACAGCGGAACTTCACCCGCCGGCCGGAGTCGGTCATCCGCTGGACCATGTTGATGTCCAGCACTTCGTCTTCCAGATCGGGAACGAGCTGGTCGACGACTTCCGATTCTTTCAGGGGAAGCCCCGAGTTTAGAGCGTCCGTCATGGAGTCGATCTCGCCCTCGACGACCTGCTTGCCGAGGCGTGTGCGGGGTTCCCAGCCGTTGTTACCACTCATAGTTCGATGTCACCTTCCAGTAGGGTCTCCCGGGTCTCATCGAAGTGCTCCGGGAGGTCTGCAGCGTCGAAGTCCCCGCTGTACAGCGGTTCGTCCAGCATCTCGGCGTACTCGGCGATGTGGCTACCGCGCGTGCGCTGCCAGTCGGCGAGTACGTCGTCGTTGTGGGGGATTTCGAGGCCGGCGTCGATGGCGCCTTCCTGTATTGCGAACACTTTGCTTCCGGGGGTCGGGGTGTTGAGGCCGATGTCGAGCACCGCTTCCTCGACGCCAGCGTCGAGCGCGCGGAGACCCGCGAGGAGACCGGTCAGGTAGGCCGCGGGCATATTGCCCGTCGGGGCCTCCCAGCCGTACTCCTCGAGGTCACCGGACTCGGCTGCCGCGAGCGTGCGGTCGCCGTCGGGCCCGAGAGTCACCAGCTGCGCCCTGGTGTGCTTGTTGCTCTTTCGAGCGACAAGGCGGGGCTTGCCGGATTTCAGCAGGCGCAACCGCTGATGGTAATCGGTTCGGGCCTCGCGGCGTCGCCGCATCGGCACCTTGTATCGTGGTCCTGTCGCCATTATGCGTCACCGTGGTTTGCGTCGATGTAACGTTGTAGGTCTGCGACGCTGTCGAACTCGCCACCGCCGGCCTTGTCGTACAGGTCGCGGTAGACGGACTTCGACAGCGTGCCGTCGTCGCGCAGTTCGCGCAGCTTGTTTCGCTGTGCGCGAATGCGTGATTCCCAGTTCTTCTTTGCGTTCTGTCGGGCCCCGGCCTTGCCCTTCCGGGAACCGGCTCCCTTCTGGTGGCCGTAGGCCTGCTTCTCCTTGCGTTCGCGTGCGCGACCGCGGGAGTTGCCCTTCTTGTCTTTAGCCGTGATGGCACCCTCGTCGACCAGCTCGCGAACGTCCTCGCGAGTGATGGCGTCGGCGATGTCACCCTGGCGTTCGGGGTTGAACCAGACGCGGTCCGTCCCGACGTCGAGGATGTCCGATGCGAGTCGCTTCTGTGCGGACAGATCCGTCATTACTCACTCACCTCGACTTCGACGTACGTTGGGTTGAGCACGCGGATACCCGCGTCCTCCGCTTCCTCCTCGATGCGCTCGCGCTTGCGGGCGCCGACCTTCGAGGCGATGCGGACGGCCTCGACGTCGCCGTCGACGCCCTCCAGATCGTCCACGTTGTGGACGCGGACTTCCTCGAAGCCCGAGGGGTGTTTGCCGCGAGCCGCCTTCGGCGAGCGGAAGCCCGCCTCGACGGTGGCGCCCTTGCCCTTGATACCGCGGCGCTGCTTCGAGAGCTGGCCGCGCGGGCGTCGCCAGGACGTCGACACGCGCTTTTTCTTGTGGTGGTCCTGTCGGTTGAACTGCGGGCCGCCGACGCGGTGTCGCTGGGCCAGCAGTCGGGCCGTCTCGTCGTCCAACTCGGGCGTCTTGTCGGCGAGACCGCGGGGCTGGAGTTCCGTCTCCACGTCCTCGTCGGCCTCGGCCTCCTCCTCGCCTTCCTCTTCGACCTCGGCCTCCGTCTCGGTCTCGACCTCGAGACCGCCGACGTCTGCCTTGATTCGGGCCGCCAGGGCGTTACCGACGCCCTTGGCCTCGGCCAGTTCCGACTGGTCCGCGGCGCGGATGTCGTCGACCGTCTGGAAGCCCGCCTCGCGGAGGGCTTCGGCCTTGGCCTCACCGACGCCGCTGATGTCGGTCAGTTCCTGGGCCTCGACTTCCTCGTCGTTGGATTCGTTATCTGCCATCAGGCGTCACCTCGGGACGGTTTCTGGGTGATGTACACCCCGTCCTGAAACACACGCACGTCCTTGTCGTTGATGCGTGTGAGCTGTTCGATGTCCGCGGCGGTCTGACCGACGGCCTCGATGTCGGGGCCGGTAACGGTCAGCTCCTCGCCGTCGACCGACACGTCGGTGTCACCGTGGACGGTGGTCCGACGGGCGGCCTTCTCGCCGAGGAAGTTCTCGATGACGATCTCGTCGCCCTCGACGTTTACCTGCATCGGGAAGTGAGAGTAGAAGACTTCCATCTCGTACTCCCACCCCTCGACGACGCCGTGGAACATGTTCTCGATGTGGCTCTCGAAGGTCCCGATGGTCGACATCGTCTTGGCGTCGTCCTCGCTGGACTCGACCGCGACGACGTCGCCGTCGACTGTGACGTCGATGTCGGGATACCAGAGCCGACGTGTGACGGTCCCCTGGGGACCCTCGACCGTGAGGTCGAGATGGTCCTGAGAGACGGACACGTCCTCCGGAATCTCCAGTTCTACTCGTGGCATTGTTAGTACACGTACGCGATTACTTGGCCACCGACGCCTTCCTCACGAGCCTCGTAGTGGCTCATGATTCCGTGGCTGGTCGTCACGACGAGGGTCCCGTAGTCACGGGCGGGGAGGAACCGCTTCTCCCACTTCTCGAACTCGTCGGCGCCCGCGGAGTAGCGGGGCTTGACCGGGCCACACTCGTTGATGGCTCCTTTCAGTTCGACCTCGAACTCACCGGCTTTGCCGTCGTCGACGAAACTGAATCCGTCGATGTACCCGCGGTCGTAGAAGACCTCGAGTACGCTACCGATCTCGTTCGAGGCGGGCGATACCGTCTGCTCCAGATGCCCGACGCTCTCGGCGTTGTCGAGTGCCGACAGTGCGTTGGCGAATGGGTCGTTTCCTGTCATTGTTAGCTGTACTTCTTGAAGCCCATGCCCCGGGAGATCTCCCGGAAGCACTGGCGACACAGCCAGATGTCGTACTTGCCGACGAGCCCCTGCTCGCGCCCGCAGCGCTGGCAGGACTCGAGCTGGCCCGTACGCTCGTCTTCGGCCTGTTGGGTTTCACTTTCGCTCATTCGCTCACCTCGACGTCGAAGGTCGACTCGACGAACGCGGTCGCGTCCTCGGGGTTGAGTCGGTGGTTCGACGGAATCGACCGGGACGCCTTGTCCCGCTTGGCGACGCGGTAGCCGGGGCGGACGAGGTTGACCGTCACGTCCAGCCCGTAGATTCCGATGCTCGGGTCGTACTCCTGGCTCGGGAACTCCGTGTGTTCCTCGACGCCGAAGCTGAAGTTGCCGGTGTCGTCGAACTGGCTCTCTGCCAGCTCGGCCAGCGGCAGCGCGGTCTCGAGGAACGCCTCGGCGTCGTCGCCACGCAGCGTGACCTTCGCGCCGATGGGGTCGCCCTGGCGGATGTCGAACTCGCCGACGGTCCGCTTTGCCTTCGTCCGAACCGGGCTCTGTCCCGTGATCTCGGTGATGATGTCCTCGGCGTTGGCCAGGTCGCGGCCACCGTGGCCGATACCCATGTGGACGACGACCTTCTCGATGCTCGGTTCGCGCATCTCGTGGAAGTCGGCCGATTCAGTGTCCGAGCTCATTCGTCATCACCCTCGCTCGCGGCTTCACCGCTCGCGTTTTCCGATGCCGTTCCGGCATCGCCAGTGAAGTTCTCGTCGATGACGACGACGTACTCCTCGACCGTCTCGAAGCCCTCACCTTCGTCCTGTTCGACCAGGACGTTGTTCTGGGCCGAGCCGGGGGTGACCTGAATCTCGTCGACGGTGCCAATCTCGCCCGCGTGGGCGCCCTCGACGGCCGTGACCAGTGCGCCCTCTTCGTACTCGAAGTGGGCGATGACGTCGCTTTCCTCGTTGTCGACGACGATGGAGTCGCCGCCCGAGTAGTCGTCGCCGTCCTCGACGATGAGCGTCTCACCGTCGTGGAGGCCGAGCTGGACGTCGCCACCGGCGACGTTGGTCTTGTTGACGATCTTCCCGAGCTTGGACTCGGCGGCGTCGGGCTCGATAGCCGTCAGCGCCAGCCGTCCGCCCTCGCCGGGGAAGACGCGGTAGTACTCCTCGCGCTGGGTGAAGGCGAGGATGTCGAACATCCCGACGGGCCGTTCCTCGTCCGAGACCGCCTTCCCGTTGATGAGGACGTTGTCCTCGTTGAGCGCGTAGCGCGCTTCCTTGCGGTTGTCGGCGTAGCCCAGCACGTCCCGCAGGACGATGAGGAGGGGGACCCCCGACTCACCGTGCGGGCCGGCACCGGCCTTGACCGTAAACGTTGCCGTCTTGCGCTCGACGGGCCAGCTGTTTGGCACCGACAGGCGCTTTTGATGCTTGCTCATGCTGTATCGTCCTCCGATTCGAGACGCGCCTCGCGGCGGTCGTCCTCGGTGTTCAGGTCCGTGACCCGAACGTTCGAGGAATCCAGCGGGCGGGGAACTTCCTCGCCGTCGGTGGTCTCCAGGGTGACGTCCTCCACGTGGATGACGGCATCCGAGAGGTCGACGGTGAGGACCTCGCCCGACTCGCCGGCGTAGTCGCCACGGAGCACCTCGACGGTGTCCCCGGCGTTGACGCGGACGTTGCGCTGGCCGTACTCCTCGCGGAGGTCCTCGGCGAGCGTGGCCCGCACCTGCTTGTGCCGCTCGTGCAGTGGGGCGTCTCGTTGACTCGTTCGCTGTTTGTCTGGTTGCTGTGTCATTGGTCTATACGATCATCGTCGCTGCGGAGGCGACACTCCCGAACCGTTCCGCGACTTCCCGCGAGATGGGCCCTTTCAGCTCGGTCCCGCGCGGGTCCTCGTTCTCGTCGACGATGACAGCCGCGTTGTCTTCGAACTTGACGCGGGTGCCGTCGGGACGGCGGATGGGTTTGCGCTGGCGGACGACGACGGCCTCGAGCACCTGGCGACGCATCTCGGGCGTCCCCTTGGTGACCGAAACCGTGATCTTGTCGCCCAGCCCCGCTTTCGGGTGGCGGTTCTTCGTCCCCGAGTAGCCGTGGACGGAGATGACTTTCAGCTGGCGTGCGCCGGTGTTGTCGGCACACGTGATCAGCGAGCCCTTCTCCAGGCCCTGGGTGACGTCGGCGTTCATCGCCTCCATTATTGCTCACCGTCCTCGGTGTCGTCGGCCACGCTAACGACAACGTGGCTCTTCGTCTTCGAGAGCGGTCGACACTCTGCTATCGTGACCGTGTCACCGACCGCGAGGTCGAGACAGTCGGGTGCGTGAGCCGGGACGCGGCTCCGCCGCTTCATGTAGCGGTCGTATTTGGGCACCTTCACGTCGTACTCGCGTTCGACGACGACGGTCTTCTCCATGTCAGTGGAAGCGACCTCTCCGTTCAGTGTCTGCCCGCGCACGGAGAGCTCTCCGTGGAAGGGGCAGTTCTGGTCGGAACAGGCCGTCTCCGGTTCCTGTACGTTCAGTCCTAGCGCCATTTGGAATCACCTGCGTTCGCTGTGCGTCGAGCGGGACGGGCGACGAGTCGCTCACCTTCCACCCGGACAGTCTGTCCAGATGGGAGCGTGAACGCGAACGTCGCGCTGTCCTTCGGCACGTGCCACACCCGAGTGTCTCGCTCGATGGTCAGCAGCTGGGTCGTCTCCATGACGACACAGCCGCTGATGCCGATGGCGTCCGGGTTGGACGCCGCGACGACCTCGACGTCGAGGCCGACGAGTTCGTGCCGCGTGAGCGTCTCGGGTGTCAGTGGCATTATTCGTCCTCCGACTGGAGGTCGCCTTCTTCGCCCTGAATCGTCTTGATTCGGGCGATGGCTTTCTTCAGTTCCTTGATGCGGCCCGGGTTGTCCGGGGCGCCACCCGCCGCGAGCGTTGCGCGGGCGTTGAGCAGCTCCGTCTTGAGGTCCTCGAGCTCCGCCTCTCGTTCGGCGGGGGTCATGTCGCGGATCTCCTGGACGTGGAGGACGGCCATTACTGCTCGGCCTCCTCTTCGTCGGCGTCAGACTCCTCGTCTGCGTCGTCCATCTCGTCCATGAGCTCCTCGGCTTCCGCCTCGGTCTCCTCGTCGAGTTCCTCGTCGACGGCGTCTTCGAGTTCGTCGACGTCGACGTCCTCGACGTCGTCGTCGGTCGGGACGTCGACCGCTTCCTCGATGACCTCTTCGTCGGGAGCGGCCTCGGCTGCCTCGTCGTCAGCGGCCTCGTCGGCCGCAACCTCTTCCTCGGTGGCCTCCTCGGGCTCGCCTTCGAGGAGCTCCTCGACGGACTCGCCGTCCGTGTCGGCGACGTAGTCCTCGACCTCGACGTCGTCGTAGACCTCGAAGTCGTCGGGGAGTTCCGCGTTCGGCGGGATGATCTTCACCTGGACACCGATGGTGCCCAGCTTCATCACCGCGACGCCGACGCCGCTGTCGACGATGTCCTCGGCGGGTTCGCCGTTGTGCTTGATGTAGCCGCGGTTGAACTTCTCCACGCGCGAGCGGGCACCGGTGACCTTCCCGGAGAGGACGATCTCGGCACCGAGTGCGCCCGACTCCATGATGCGGTCGATGGTGGTGTGGCCGGCCTTACGGAAGTACCAGCCGCGTTCCAGCGCGTTGCCCAGACGGTCCGCGACGATGCGGGCGTTGAGGTCCGGCTCCTCGACCTCCTGGACGTCGATCTGCGGGTCGTCGAGGTTGAACCGCTCCTCGAGTTCCGTCGTGATCTTCCGGATGTTCTTCCCGCCCTTGCCGATTACCATCCCCGGCTTCTCGGCTTTGAGGACGATCTGGGTACCCATCGGCGTCTTGGCGACGTCCATGCCGCCGTAGCCGGCGCGACCGAGTTCGTCCGCGAAGAACTCGTCGATCTGGGTCCGCTGGAGCCCGTCCTCGATGAACTGCTGTTCGTCGGCCATTAGCCCTCGACCTCCTCGAGGATGAGTTCGACGTCGACCTGCGTGGAGTTCCACGCCGAGGCCCGACCCATCGCTCGCGGTTTGCGACCCTGCGACTCGCCGACCTTGTGGGCGGCGACGTGCATGATCTCCATGGCCTCACCGTCGAAGCCCTGGTGGTCGGCGTTACCGATGGCGTTCTCGAGCAGGTCCTGGAAGGCCTCGCTGGCCTTCTTCGGGAAGCGACCGGCGTCCCACCCGTCGACCTTCGACTTGTGGCCGATACCGGAGTTGTGCTGTTTGAACGCGACCGGCTGGTCGCCGGCGATGACGCTGTCGAGGAACTCGACGGCGTCGCCGGCCGGCATGCCCTTTATCTCGCGGGCGATGGCCTTGCTGTGCTTGATGCTCATCTGCCGCTCCCGAAGCATCGCTTTCGCGGTGGCGTCCGGGTCGGCGTCGACTGAGTAGCTGATTCCCATGATTACTTGAGCGGTACGAATTTCGAGGAGCGTGTCGCCCCGATGCCGGCCTGACCGTGTTCGACCGAACTGCGGGTGAGCTGGAACTCACCGAGGTAGTGACCGAGCATCTCGGGCTCGACTTTCACGCGCTCGAACTCCTGACCGTTGTGGACGGCGAAGGTGAGGTCGACCATCACCGGCAGCACCGGCATATCGCGCAAGTGCGTGCGGATGGGGTTGTTGGCCGTTGCCTCCTCCTCGGCGTCACGGGCCTTCGCGAGGAGCTTCTGCTTTTCCTCGGTCAGACCGCGTTCGATACTTCGCCGCTGGCGAGCGGGGAGCAGTTCCGCGACGTCCTCGAGCTCCATGTCCTGCAGCTCGTCGAGCGTGTGGCCTCGGAAGGAGAACGCTCCCTCGTGGCCGATCTGGTATTCCGAACTCATTCGTTACCACCTCGACCGGTCCGCTTCGAGGCGATGTCCCCGACTTTGCGGCCCGGTGGGGCGTTGCGGGAGATGGACTTCGGCTTGCCCGGATGCTGTCGGCCACCGCCACCGAAGGGGTGGTCGACGGCGTTCATCGCGACACCACGGACGCGTGGGTACTTCGTCCCGCGGGCTTTCATCTTGTGATACTTCTTGCCGGCCTTGACGTACGGCTTGTCGGTCCGGCCGCCACCGGCGACGACGCCGATGGTCGCACGGCACTGCGGGTCCAGTCGCTTCATCTCCCCGGAGGGGAGCTTCACGACCGCGACGTTGCGGTCGTGGGTGAGCAGCGTGGCGTTGACGCCCGACGAACGGGCGAAGCGGCCACCGTCACCGGGGCTGGACTCGACGTTACACACCGGCACACCTTCGGGAATCTCCGCAAGCGGGAGCGTGTTCCCGGGGGCGATCTCGGCGCTGACGCCGACCTGCAGTTCGTCGCCCACGCCCACGCCTTCCGGCGCGAGCACGAGGCGGTGGTCGCCGTCCTCGAACTCGACGGCCGCGACGGGCGCCGAGCGGGCCGGGTCGTGTTCGATGTCCACGACGGTGCCGGCGATGACGTCGCCGTCTTCGACCTTGCGGTGCTCCAGGTCTGCTTTGTAGCGGTGGGAGGGCGCCCGGAACGTGGACGTCCCGCGACCGCGTCGTTGTCCCTGAATTCGTCGTCCCATCGTTAGAACACCCCGATTCTGGAGGCGACTTCCTGGGCGTCGTCGTCCTCGGAGAGGCGAACGACGGCCTTCTTGTTGCCGTCCATCGTGTTCTGCGTGTTCACGCCGACGACGGTGACGTCGTACTGGGACTCGACGGCCTCGGCGACCTCCGGCTTCCCAGCGCTGTCGTCGACGACGAACTGAAGCTTGTTCTGGAAGTCCATGTCGTTCATGGCCTTCTCGGTGACGTGTGGGTACTTGATGACGTCCCAGCTCATCGGTCGCCCACCTCCTCGACTGCGGACTCGGTGAAGACGGTGAGCCGACCGGGCGCGGCGCCGGGCGCGAGGTCCTCTGCGTTGACCTCTCGCGCGGTGGCCACGTCGACGCCCGCGAGGTTGCGGGCGGCTTTCGAGGGCTCACCGCTCGTCACGAAGAGGATGGAGGAGGGGCGGCGGTACTTCCGACCGCGCATCGAGCCCCGTCCGGCCTTGATCTTCGTGTCGTCGGCGCGCTCGATGTCCGCGTCGAGGTCGAGCGCTTCCAGCAGCCCCAGGACCTCCTGGGTCTTGACGAGGTCCTCGAAGTCGTCGGAGACGACGACGGGAACCTCCTCGCGGTCGAACTCGTGGCCGCGCTCGGCGACGAGTTCGGCGTCCGTCGTGGCGGCGAGTGCCGACCGGACGGCGAGCTGGCGCTCCTTGTCGTTGATGTCGACGGAGCGGTCTTTCTCGGCTTTCGGCGGGTGGGCCGCGCGGCCCTTGACCGCCTGCGGGACGCGGCGGGCACGGCCGTCCTGTTGGGGGACGTGTGCCTGCCCGCGACCGCTACCGAACGACTCGGCCGGCGTTCGAAGGCCGGCGTACTCGTCGGTACCGTAGTCCTGTTTCCGGTTTGCCTGGGCGGCGTGTACGGCCTTGGCGATGAGATCCGAGCGCACCGGTGTCTCGAAGACATCGGGGAGCTCGACCTCGCCGTCGGCCTCGCCGTCCAGAGTGTAGATTGTTGCCTGCATGGATTATCCCTGGTTCGATTCCGTGGAGACGAAGCGCACCTCGGGGTCGAGGCGCGGCTGGTCGTTGGGTCGGACCGCGGGCCGGAAGCGCACCAGGCGCTTGTCCGGACCGGGCACCGAGCCCTTGACGAGCGTGTAGTCCCCGTCGACCTCGCCGTAGTTGACGAAGCCGCCGTCGACGGAGGCGTCGTCGCCCTCGCCGATGTCGATGAGGCGCTTGTTGAGTTCGGTGCGCTGGTGGTAGCCGGTCTGGCCCTGCTGGGGGACCGTCGAGCGCACGCGAGACGGGTTCCACGGGCCGAGGTTGCCGATGCGTCGGCGCCAGCCCTGGCGGGCGTGTTTGCCCTTCCGCTTCTGGACGCCCCAGCGCTTGACGGGACCCTGCGTCCCTTTGCCCTTGGTGACGCCCGCGATGTCGGTGTACTCACCGGCGCGGAAGACGTCGTTCATCGAGTGCTCGCCACCGTCGTCGACGAGTTCGAGGGCGTGCTCGAGGCGGTCCGCGACGGACCCACCGCCGACGCGAGTCTCCATCACGTCGGGCTTTTTCTTCGGGACGCTCGGGACGGCGTCGGGGACGGTGTGCGTGATGAGACGCACGTCGCCCAGGTTGCCGGCCTCTAAAGCGTCGCGTATCTGTTCCTCAGCAGCGTCCGGGTCGTGGTCCTCCGGCAGGTTGAGGGTCCGATCGAGATCCGCGTGGAACTCGTCGGTCCAGACCTCCGTCAGCGGACGCTGACCGTACGGCGTGTCTTCGTACGCACGCAGGGCGACGGCGCGCATCGGCGGCGTCTCGACGACTGTCACCGGGACAGTCTCCTCCATCCCTTCGCGGGGGGAGTTGGGTTCGTCGTTGACGAGCACGACGTGAGTCATGCCCGCCTTGTAGCCGGCGAAGCCCTGGACGCCCGGCTGGCCGTCGTCAGAGGGCCAGCTGTTGAAGCGAGGCGTCTCGCTCGTCGAGCGCTTGCGCGGGCCGAAGCCCAGCGAGCCTTTGCGTGGTCTGCTTGGTTGTGGCATTCGTTTACTCCGTGAGGGTTAGACAGGCGAGGGAGGCGAACATCGCTTCTTCAGTTCGCACAACCTCGCTGCCCTGGTTCGGAACCGTATTCAGCCAGAGGTCGAACCCTGTGGATTCGTCGTGCTGCTGGTCTCCCCGGACGGCGTCCGGGTCCACGTCGAGTATGGACGGTAACCCACGCTCGGGTGCCCCGAAGGCGACTGTCATGCCGCCCTCGGTATCCCGTCGTTGGGCCAGTTCGCCCAGGCGACGAGTCGTTGCCAGCTCACCGTACCGCGATGACGCGATGGTGAGTCCGGCGTCGTCACGCGAGAGTGCCATGTCGAGGTCCGCGGAAACGACGTCGAACCCCGATATGGGGGCGTCGACGAGTTTCGCCCGGACCGGCCGTCGCGAAGAGACCCTGACGGTCACGCGCTCCCCCTCACCCACGTCCAGTCCGTCTGGAACGGGGAGGGAGATCGGGTGTTGCAGTCCGCAATTGACCCGGACGCGCCCATCAGCTCCGACCTCGGTCACGATTCCCTGTCTTAACGACCCCGAACCCTCGGATCCGGAGCCGGTCTGTGAACGCACGCGGAGCGGCGGCAGGACGCCGACGTACTCTAGTTCGTCCCGCTTGCCCCACATCTCCTTTCGGAGGTGTGGCGGCGTCGCGGCGTACCGCAGCACGGTTTCGACGAACCCGTCTTCCCACTTCCCCTGACCACCGGGGTCGGGGTACACCGTCAGCCGGTCGACCCGGAACACGGTGGCCGCGCGGGCCACGTATCCCAGTTTGCGAGTCGCCTCGCGTCGGTCCTCGGCTTCCCGTGTGAGGGAGTCGGGCACGAGTACGCTGGTCGTCATGCCGTGACGCTTCCACGTCGCGCCACTAGACTGTAGCGATACTACTCCGGCCCTACGGTAAAAAGACCCCGCTTCGCGCGTGCGATGAGACGCGTTCACACGGCACTACGGCCCCCCTCCCACCTGAATTGCCAACCCACAGCTTGCCGCTTCCGAAAGTCCGTCCCGTGGTGACGGGCCACACGAACGCCCCGCTCCGGCCCCGCGATTTCCCCGCGAAACGGAAGGCTTTTTACTATCACCCCCGCCACTTTGGAATGCAGAGAGGCGACGTGCGCTGGTACTGAGCGACCCCACGTGGTCGCGAGGGTCAGGGCGAACGCAGTGAGCGCTGGTAGTGTAGTTGGTATCACGTGACCTTGCCATGGTCACAACCTGGGTTCAAATCCCAGCCAGCGCATCTTCTTCCGAACACAACACACCGAGCGACCGCTGTGCGTGTCGCTCGGTTCGTGTGAGGATGAAATCGCTCTGGATTTGAATCAGGGAAGCCGCAGCCCGCGAGCGACCGACGGGAACGAGCCGGAACGTCTGGCTCCGGTTCAAACACCGACGGACGGAGTCCGTCGAGGTTCGCAATCGCTTCGCGATTGCTCACTCCCAGCCAGCTCATCCAGCTACCACTTTTACTTTGCTACGAGACGGCGAAGCCGTCTCGACACGACGAGAGAGCACATGGCGCTCTCTCGTCATCACGAAAGGCGCGGAGCGCCTTTCGGACGACTTCGTTCGGATTCGGTGAAACGGCTCGCTACGCTCGCCGTACCGGTACTCAAGCAGTCCTGCCCTTCCCCGAGTCGTTCACGGCGCTTTGCGCCGTGAGCTCGGGAGGCTGACAGTCTCCCGGCGCGCGACGGAGCGCGCTCCTGACCGCAAATCTACTACCGACCGCTCACGGCTCCAGTCCGCGCTCTGTCTCGCCGACCGTCTCGGCCATCCCGTCGAGTTCGCGCTCTAGCCGTTCGATATCGGCACACAGCCGGTCGAACTCGCCGCTGTGCTGGAGCGTCGTCGTGGCTTTCTCCTGGGCGAGGACGCTGCGTTTGACGCGTTTCTGGCTCAGCTCCCGATAGGTGGCGTCGTAGTCGGCCAGCGAGCACAGCCGGCCGACGGCGTCGCGCAGTTGTGCGGTGGTCACGGGTTTGACGAGGTAGTCGTCGATCCCCAGTTCGATGATGCCGAAGTCCGGTTCCATCGCGGTCACCAGCGCCACGTAACAGTCGTCGTAGCGGTGCTTCAGGTCGCGGACCAGCGCCGCCTCGTCGGTGTCCGGGAGCCGCCGGTCCAGCAGGACCACGTCGGTATCGTCGGTCATCGCCGCCACGGCGTCGGCCCCGGTCGCGGCCGTCGAGACCGCATACCACGTCGAGAGCACGCGGTCGTACACCTCGCGAAGCTCGGCGTCGTCCTCGACCACGAGGACGCGGGTTCCTCTATCCCCCATTTGATACAACCTCCACATCGCCTGATAATAAACGTTCAGATTGTGATTGCTAGCGGTAGCCACGTTCATACCGAACGGGACCGATACACCGGTATGTCGATCGCAATTGGCCACTTCGTGGTCGGCGCGGCGGTGACGACCGTCGTGGTCACGCTCTTCGTCCCCGGGGTCAGCTACCCGCGAACCGTCGTGCTCGCGGGCGGCGGGTGGGCGATGGTTCCCGACTTCCATCAGGTGAGTCCCGTCGCGCGCGAGACCCTCTTCGCGTTCCACAACTCGCCGTGGGCCGACCTGTTCTTGTTCCACCGGACGCTGGATACGCTCGACGCGACGGACTCGAACACCGTCGCGGCAGTGCTGCTGGCCGGCTTCATCCTGACCACCGTCGTGGCCGAACACCGGAGCTACCGAACGCCGACGGTCGTCGTGGACACCTACGAGACGTATCTCGACATCGAGACGGACCAGTGATGGGGCACGCTTATACTGGTGGCTGTAACGAACTGAAGTTATTCGCCACCCAGGGTGGCGAATATCTTTACGAACGTACAGCCACCAGTATTAGAAGCCGCGGGCGCCCACGTTCGCATATGACCTGCATCGGATTCCTCTCGGTCGCACCGGTCGTCGAGGAGAGCATGGCGCCCTACGTCGCCGACGCGGTCGCAGCACTGGACGAGTTCGACGTCGAGTACGAGACGACGCCGATGGGCACCGTCATCGAGGCCGACGACAGCGCGGAGCTGTTCGCGGCGGCCCACGCGGCACACGAGGCCGTCGGCGCCCAGTCCGACCGCGTGGAGACGTTCCTGAAAATCGACGACAAGCGCGGCGTCGACCAGCGCGCGAGCGAGAAGGTCACCCGGGTCGAAGACGAGTTGGGCCGCGAGGCCCGGAGCGACGCCGAAGGCGGCGATTAATACGGATTGTTGTAGCTGTTTGCCGGTGATCGCGGCATGAGGGCCGGCGATACCGAAAGAGAGGACAACAGTTCGTATAAAAGTCCGGCTGGCGAAAGCGGGGTATGAACACGCTCAATCGGATGGCCACGGAGCTGGTCGACGAGGCCATAGACTTCGCCGACGAACTGACGATAGACGTCCACGCGCTCGAGGGCGACGCCGCCGTCCTCGACTTCGGTGTCGAGGTCCCCGGCGCCGTCGAGGCCGGGCTGGTGCTCGCGGAGCTCCAGACGGCCGGGCTGGCGACGGTCCAGACCGGGATGGAACAGGTCGGGTCGGCCCCGCTGACACACGTCGAACTCGGGACCGACCACCCGGCGCTGGCGCTGCTCTGTTCACAGAAGGGCGGCTGGGAGCTGGCGACCGACGACTTCGAGGGACTGGGTAGCGGCCCGGCCCGCGCGCTGGTCGCCGAGGAGGACATCTTCGGCCGCATCGGCTACCGGGAGGACGAGCAGTTCGCCGTCCTCGCGGTCGAGACCGACCAGCTCCCCGACCAGGCCGTCGCCGCCCAGGTCGCAGAGCGCACGGGCGTGCCCGAAACCGGCGTCTTCCTGCCCGTCTTCGCCACCGCGAGCGTCACGGGCAGTGTCGTGAGCGCCGCGCGAGCCGCCGAACTCGCCGTCTTCCGGCTGGCCGAACTGGGCTACGACCCGGCCGAAGTGCTCTCGGCCAACGGCCGCGCCCCGGTCGCCCCTGTCGCCGCCGACGAGGCGGCCGCGATGGCCCGGACCACGGACGCACTAGCCTACGGCAGCGAGGTCCACCTCACCGTCGACGAGCCGGTCGACGACGTCGACGCTGTCCCCTCTATCGCGGGCACAGAGTACGGCCGGCCCCTCGAAGACGTCTTCGAGGACGTCGACTGGGAGTTCGCGGAGCTGCCCGTCGAGCTGTTCGGCCCGGCGAAGGTGACCATCGACGTGGTGGGTGGAGAGACCCACGTCGTCGGGGAGACTCACGAGGACGTGCTGGCAGAGAGCTTCGGGCTCTGAGGGCGGTACCGTGCGCTACAAGGTCGCTCCGCCGGCCCATTCGCTCGACTGTCTCCGGAGGGCCCGGAACGCCATACCGCTCGTGCCCGACGACAAAGGGGACTGCTGTGCGGCCATCCAGCGGGCGACGGACGTGCGCGGCCGCGAACAGGCCCGTGAGTTCCTGACCTTCCTGCAGGCGCTCGGCCTGGTCGCCGAGAGCGACCGGGGGTATCACCGGACCCGCGAGGACATGGACCGCGACGCGCTCGCGACGACCTACCGCGAGCAGGTGTTCCTCGTCGCCGAGTTGCTCGACGCCGTGGCCGCGGGTGCGGACACCCCCGTGAGTGTATTCGAGGCGGTTCGGGAGGCGATTCCGCGCTGGGAGCGCGAGCGCGATCCCGAGTGGGAGGAAAACTGGCGACGGCGAGTCAAGAATCTCCTCGGGTGGGCCACGCGCTTTGACCTGCTCGCGGTCGAGAACGACCGCTATGTACCCTTTCAGTAGGCGATACCGACGCGCTCGCGGCTATGTCTGCCGTCGACGGCCGCCTCGTAGACGAGCGTCGCCACGTCGCCGGTCGACACCGACTGGCCGCCGTCGGGGAGGTAGTCGACCGCGGTGCGATAGTGATTGGTCGGCGGGCCCTCCGGCATCCGTGGGGGGCAGACGAGCGTCCAGTCGAGCTCCGACGGCCTGAGCCGGTCGTACACGGCCCGGTGGGCGGCGGCGACGGGCCGCAGTCCCGCGGGGAAGTCGTCCAGCTCGAGGCGGAGTCGCCCCGGTGTGGCCTGGAGGATACCCGCGGCGGCGACGGCGACCAGTCGCTCGACGCCGCCCGCTTCCATCGCGGCGACGAGGTTCGCCATCCCGGTGTCGAGGACCGCGAGGTCGTCCCCCTCGCTCGGGCTGAACGCGCTACAGACGGCGTCCTGGCCGGTGACCGCGGCCGCGACGGCGCCGGCGTCGGTCACGTCGCCCTCGACGACCGAGACGCCGTCGGGCGCCCGAGCAGCGTCACGGACGAACGCCGTCACGCTGTGGCCGTCGGAGACGGCGTACGCACAGAGGCGTCGGCCGACACGGCCGCTGGCGCCGACTACGAGCAGTTTCATACGACATCGAAAACGCCCGACCGATAAAGCAGCGGTACCTAACAGCGGTCACTCCGGTCCCACGTCGGTGACCGTGCCGACGCCTTTCGAACGGCCCTCGCGGAAGACGAACTTCTGGCCTGCCTCGACCAGGTACGACCGGAACTTGAACCGGACCGTCGTCTTCCCGGCGTCACCCGGCAGCAACTGGCCGTCCTCCGGGTAGAACTTCGCGGCCTCGCTGATGGTCTCTAGGTGGACGACCGGCTCGTAGCCGTCGCCGATTCGCGTCGGGTGGTTGAGCACCATCACCTCGGCCTGAAACTCCCGGACTGGCTCGGGGTCTGCGTCCCGGGGGAGCAACACCATCCCGCGCTCGATGTCGGCCTCCCGCACCCCCTTGAGCGCGATGCCGACGATACGACCCGCCTTGGCCTCGTCCACGCGGTGGTAGTGCATCTCGATGGAGCGCACCTCGACCTCGCGGAACTGGCCGTCCTGCATCGGGCCCAGCAGGAGTTCGTCGCCGGCCTCGACCTCGCCGGATTTCACCGTCCCGGAGGCGACGGCGCCCACGCCCTGGACGTTGTAGGTCCGGTCGATGTACATCCGGAACTCGCCCACCTCGCCGCCGGTCTTGGGGAGCCGTTCGAACATCTCGTCCAGCGTGTCCAGCCCGCGCTCGGTCACGGCACTGGTCGTCACGACGGGGACTACCGTCTCGGAGATCTCCTCGATGGCGGCGTCGACACCGTGGCGTGCGACCCGCAGGGGCGTCTTGTCGACCTCCCGAAGCGCCCGCTCGACCTCGCGTTCGACCTCGCTGACGCGCTCGTCGGTCACGAGGTCTGTCTTCGTGAGCGCGACGATAGTCGGGAGTTCGGTCGCCAGCAGGATACCCAGATGCTCGCGGGTCGTCTCCGTGACGCCGTCGTCGGCGGCCACGGTGAGCAGGCCGTAGTCCAGTTTCTGGCCCACCAGCCCGCGAATCGTGGTCCGGAGCCAGGGCTCGTGGCCGACGGTGTCGACGAAACTCACGAGCCGGTCGGACTCCTCGACGACGCGGGCCCGGTCGGTCTTGCGGTGGGGATTGTCCATCCGGACCGGCCCCTCGTCGTCGAAGCCGTAGACGCCGTACGAGAGGTCCGCCGAGAGTCCCCGTTCGACCTCGTGGGGCTGGACGTCCAGAAAGCCCCGCGTGTTGCCCTCGCCGTCGTCGGCCTCGCCGGTGACGAGCGACCCCACGAGCGTGGACTTGCCGTGGTCGACGTGGCCGGCGGTGCCGACGACGATGTGGTCGTCGTCCTCCAGTACCGCGCCCTCGCGGACGGTGGCGACACCGACGATACCCTTTGTCGGGCCGCCGTCGCCATCGTCGGCGACGCCGTCGACGCCCCAGGTCTGGACCTCCTCGATGTGGGCGCCCGCCTCCTCGGCGAGCAGGCTCAGGACGTCCATCGACTCGGAGAACTCCGCGGGGGAGATACCGGCCAGCCCGCCGTCGTCGGTCACCCCGACGACGTAGGTGGCCTCGCCCTCTCCGGAGAGGACACGGTGGCGAAGCTGGGCGGCCAGCGATTCCAGCCGCCCCTCCGAGAGGTGGAGGTCCTCGGTGAGCCGTTCCTTGAACTCGACGCTGCCGCCCTCCTGTTCGCCGCGATCCAGCGCGCGCTGGAGGACGGCCCGGTCGGGGCTCATGGAGGTCCGTTACGGAGGGGCAAACAAAAGCCTTCCCCGGGTATGGGGCTGCTTCGCCCTGTTATATACGGTGAGTGTCTCTGTCTCTCACGGCAAGGGTTCATAGGCGAAGCCGGGCCCACGGAGGGCTATGTAGTCCACGTGCCAGCGGGGTCCAGCCGTCGCGTGACACCAGCCCCGCTGTTCGGTCGCTGCGGTGTCGCCAGTTCGCCCCTATCGGTACGGCTCGACGGCTTCGAGAAAGCCGTCGGCGTAGCTCGCCTCGGTCACGCGGTCGGCCCGGGCCAGCGCCGTGTCGTCGGCGTTGGCGACGGCCACCGACTCCCCGGCCACGTCGAACACCTCGGCGTCGTTCTCGGAGTCGCCGACCGCGAGGAAGTCGGCCGGTTCGAGCCCCAGCTCGGCACAGACCGCGTCCAGTCCGGTCCCCTTGTCGATACTGGCGTCGGTGACGTGGTAGGCGAAGCCGGTGTCCAGAAACTCCAGTCCGTGCTCCTCGGCCAGCTGTCGCAACGGCTCGGCGGGCTGGGAGAGGTCGACGACAACCTCGGTCTCGCGCCACCGATTCGCCAGGTCCACCGCTCCGAAGCCCATCTCGTGACCCAGCTCACGGTACGCCTCGGCGACCGCGAGACACGCCGCCTTGTCACCCTCTATCTGGAGCGTGTCCGTGGCCTCGACGAACACCACCCCGCCGTTCTCCGCGATGACGGTATAGTCGATGCCGACGAACTCACACAGCGCGACGGGATACGGCATCGCCTTGCCCGTCGCGACGACGACGGGTTCGGGCCACGCCGAGAGGACGGGAAACACGCGCGGGTCGACGGCACGGGTTTCGTCGGTGAGCGTCCCGTCGATATCGACCACCAGCGGCGGCGTCTCGGTCATACTGGAACTGGCGCCGGCACGGGTTTGATCGTTGCGGTCCTACTCGTCGGTCAGCGTCTCGTAGGCAGCCTGCACCCGCTTGAACTCGCGTTCGCTCCCGCTGTCGGTGTCTGGATGGGCCTCCTTGACCCGGTCGCGGTAGGCCTGCTTGACGTCGCTCTCGTCGGCACCGGGGTCCAGGTCGAGCCGGTCGTAGGCCTCAGCCGGGCTCGGACCGGAGGGCTGTTGAACGCGCTGGCGGCGCTGTCCTGCCTGCTGTGCCCCCCTGGCCCGCTGGCGGCGGGCTCGCTCCTGTCGCACGCGCTCAGCGGCGCGCCGGGCCCGCCCGTCGCGGGGTGGCTCCCACTCCTCGCGTGGTCCCGCGCCGAAGCCGCCCCGGCCGTCGCCGCGTCGAGCACCGCGAGCGTCGGTCGCGGCCCGTTGCTCGACGCGTGCGTAGACGCTTGCAGCCATCTTCCCGCTGAGATGGTAGTACATCAGGTACGTCGAGGCCCCGAACATCAGGGCCAGAAAGAGCACGGCCGGACTCGCAAGCACCCCAACCACGGTCAGCACGACTGTGAGGACGCCGAAGACGACCGCGATTCCCTTGTTCAGCCGGTCGTACTGCACGCTCGTGAGTTCGGGCCAGAGGAACGTAAGCGTCTCGCCTCCGGGGACCCGTTCATACTGCCGGCTGTATCAAACTGAAGGAATTCACCACCCCAGGGTGGCGAATACCTTTACGAACTTACAACCGGCAGTATCAGCCCCGTTCGACGGTCACGCGGCCGTCGTCAGCGACCAGTTCGAAGCCGGCGTCCCGGAGCCAGTCGGCGGCGGCACCGTCGCTGTGGAGCAGGACCTCCGCCAGGTCATCCGGTTCGTCGATATCCGTCGCCAGCCGGCGCGAGTCCACCTCGGCGATACGTGCCCCCACCTCGCGGGCAATCACCCGGTGGTCGCGAATCGACGCGCCGTGGTAGTCCACGCGGAACTCGGAATGACGCGAGACGACGGCGTTGGTCCCGCCGCCGGTGCCGGGCGCCAGCACCACGTCTGCGTCCGGTTCGAACAGTCCTTCGACGGCGGCGGGCGATAGCAAGGGGAGGTCGGCCATCACGACGGCCAGTTCGCCGTCCGTCTCGTCGAGCAGGGCGTTGACGAGTGCATCGAGTCCCCGCTCGTCGACGGTGACCGGCGCCTCACACGCGACCGGCGCCGTCGCGACGACCTCGGGACTGTGGCCCGCCGCATCGATAGCCGCGAGGACGTCGGCGAGCATCGCCTCGGTGAACTGGCGGCGCTCGTCGGGCGTGAGAACGGGGGAGAGGCGACTTTTCGGGTCGGACCCCGAGACGGGGACGACGAGTCGCATTACAGCTTGCTGTAGTCGTCCTCTTGGGACTGGCTGTAGAAGTAGTAGCCCCCGCCACCGAGAAGCAGGAGGAGCACGACTGCACCGGCCGCAAGCAGCAGCGTCTGGGTGGTCTGCTGGCTCTGCTGGGCCTGTTCGGCCGTGTTCTGAGCCTGGTTGGCCAGGTCGACCGCGTTCTCGAAGTTGCCGTTCTCGTAGGCGGAGATGGCGTTACCACGGAGGTTCTCGGCCTCGCTGTTCCCGCCCGCGTCCTCGATCGCCGTCCCGGCGTCGTCGATAGCCTGCCGGGCTTCTCGACTGTCCTCGGTGTAGTGGTGAGCCGAGTCGTTACGGAACTCGTTCTCGTTGCTACCGGTCACCCGAGCGAACTCCGCGACGGTGTAGTTCTCCCGTGGTTCGTACGTGTAGTTCCCGACGGCGGGGACGGTCCCTTCGAGCGTGATGCGCACCTCGTCACCGTTCTGGGCACCGTCGCGGTCCATCGGCTGGCTGAACGACTGCTCGCCGTAGGTCTCCTGATCGACGCCGTCGCCCTGGTCGAGCACTTCGACGGTCCAGCTCACGTTCTCCAGTTCGGTCTCGCCCTGGAGCGTGTACTCGTTTGGCGGGCCGTCGTACGGGTCGTCGATGACGTACGTCACCGACACCTCGCTACCGACGGCGGTTTCGTTGGGGATATCGCCCTCTGTGGAGACGCTGAAGGCACCTGCCGTGCCCGCAACGGCCACCAGCCCAACGACGCAAAGCAGTGCAACGGTCGCCCTAGAATAGTGGGTCGAGTTCATCCTCATCGTCTTCAACCAAGTTCTCTAAGTTATCTTCGCTTTGCTGGCGGATGTCGTCGATGTTGTCCTGGGCTTCGATGGCGACCTGCTGGAGCTCCTTGATACGGGGGACGTTGTGGACGCCGGACAGCAGGATGGAGGCGGCGACCTTCGGTGCGTTGGTGGGGTAGTCACCACCGCGGACCTCCATAGAGCCGGTCTGCTCTTCGAGCCACTTGCGGCCGCGCTCGATACCCTTCCGGTTGAGGTGTTCGGGTGGCCCGGCCATCACGAGCAGGGCGCGCTCGGTGCCCTCGATCTCACAGGGCAGCGTCAGTCGCCCGAGAGCGGCCTTGCGGACCAGCGAGGTGATGCGGTTGGTCGTGTTGGCCGTGTCGATACCGTCGTCGCCGCCGCCGCTGTCGCCCTTGAACCGCGAGAGCAACCCGCCGCCGCTCGAGCTGACCTCGACGTCCTCGGAGGCGTAGCCGACGGTTGAGACGCCGCCGCCGTCGAGCGTGTTGATGATCTCGGAGGAGTCGACGACGCTCTCGGCGATGTTGTCGCCGGCCTCGACCTCGCCGGCGCCAAAGAGGACGCCGAATCGACGGACGATCTCCTCGTTGATGTGGTCGTAGCCGCCCTCGACGGACTCGCCGGTCTGGCGCCAGGCGTCGTTGTCGAACACCATGAGGTTGTCCACCTCGCGGACGAACGTCTGGAACGACCGGGCGGCGTTGAGCGTGTAGATACCGCCCTCGTCGCTCCCTGGCAGGACGCCGAGCCCGTAGACGGGTTCGGTGTAGATGCGTTTGAGGTGTTTCGCGATGACCGGCGACCCACCGGACCCGGTCCCGCCACCGAGGCCGGCGACGACGAGGAACGCGTCGACCTCGTGGACGGGGATGTTGTCGATGGCCCCCTGGACCTCGTCGATGTCTTCCTCGGCGATTTCGGCGCCCAGTTCGTTGTCGGCACCGACGCCGTGGCCCTTGACGCGGGCCTGCCCGATAAGTACCCGATTCTCCTCCGGAATGTGTTCTAGCCCCAGCAGGTCGGCCTTGGCCGTGTTGACCGCCACGGCCGAGCGGACGATTCCCGAGCCCGTCTTCTCGTCGTACTCGAGGAATTTGTCCACGATTTTGCCACCGGCCTGCCCGAAGCCGATCATCGCGAGTTTCATTGATATAGTTCTCCGGTTGAAAGTGGTAAGTAGTATAGTGCGTATAAGTTTTTTGCCCAAATCTCAACGATGAAAGCTCGACAGAGAAACAAAAGCTGACTGATGTACTCGCCCGGTTAGATAGCTAAAATATCGCCAGACGGCGACAGGACCCTGTTCGCGACCGTTCAGGATTCGTCCGGTCACGACGGGTAGCTGTCAGAACACCGGTCGCCGATTATCTGCCCTGACAATACATGGCCCCTACGCCACCCCGAGATACGAGCGGAACGACCGCAACGAGGCGGGGTCCCGACCGAACGCGGAGACGTCGTTAGTCGTCGGGGTGTTGTCGAAATCCAGCCCCTCGTACTGGTCACTGCCCATCGGGAACCCGAGCGAACCCAGTACTGGGAGCCCGATTTTGGCCAGCGGCATCGGCAGCGGGACGATGGTGATGGACTTGCCCTCGGCCGCAAAGACCAGTTCCGTGGCCTCACGCAGACTCAGTGTCTCGGGCCCGCCGACCTCGTAGGTCTGGCCGACGTGTTCGTCGCCCTCCAGCGCGTCGGCGAGCATCGGCACGAGGTCGTCTATCCAGATGAGCTGGAAGTGGGCCTTCTTCCCGCCGCCGGGCAGCGGATACAGCGGCACCGCGGGGGCGAAAATCTGTTTCAGCCGCTTGGTGAAGTAGACGAACTCGCCGCCGTCGCCGAAGACGACCGACGGGCGGAAGATGACCCAGTCGAGGTCGGAGTTCTTGACGACGTCTTCGGCTTTCCCCTTCGCTCGGAGGTAGTGGGTCGGGCCCGCGGGGTCCGCCCCCAGCGCGCTCATCTGGAGGAAGCGGTCGACGCCGTGTTCTTCGGCGGCCTTGACACAGTTCTCGGTGCCACCCAGATGGACCACCTCGTGCATCTCGTCGCCGCCGTCGGGCTTGAACAGCGGCGAGAGCGCGGGGAGGAAGACGACGGCGTCACGACCCTCGAAGGCGCCCTCGATGCTGTCGTAGTCGGTCACGTCGCCCTCCTTGCGGGTGACGCCGTCGGGGAGCTCGGCGTCGTGGGGGTCCCGTGACAGGGCGGTCACGTCGTGGCCGCGGTCGTCGAGTTCCCGGCACAGGTGCTGTCCAACGAAGCCAGTCCCGCCGGCTACAAGTACGTCCATATCCCTTCCTTCCGACCGAACGACCGTAAAGATAGGGCGAAACCAGTTGGGGGCGGTGGGTTCGGGGTGCTTACGTACCCGGACGCCGAGACACCGGTATGCTCGTTACGCTGGAGGGACTCGACGGCAGCGGAAAGACGACGGTGTGGGAGCGGCTACGGGCCGACGACGGGGTCGAAGCGACGTTCACCCGCGAACCGACTGACAGCTGGTACGGCGAGGCCGTCATGCGCTCTATCGAGGACGACGGCGCGGACTCGCTGGCGGAGCTGTTTCTCTACACCGCCGACCACGCGGCCCACCTCGCCGACACCGTCCGGCCCGCCCTCGAGGACGGCTCGCTCGTCGTCTCGGACCGCTACTCCGACTCCAGATACGCCTATCAGGGCGCCACGCTGGCCGGCAGCGACCACTTCGACGACCCACTGGCGTACGTCAAGCGGGTCCACGAACCCTGGACCCGACCGCCGGACCGCACGGTATACCTCGACCTCGACCCCGAGACGGCCGCCCGCCGAAGCGGCGCCACGAACAAGTTCGAGACGGCCGACTACCTGGCCGACGTCCGGGCGAACTACGAGCGACTCGTCGACGCCGAGCCGGACCGCTTCGTCCGTGTCGACGCCACCGCCGAGCCCGATACCGTCTACGAACGGGTCCGTGACGCGCTGCCGTAGCTACGTCGACATCGGCAGTTCGACGTCGTCGGGCGAGGGCATCCAGACGTAGTCGAAGGTCATCCCCAGCGCGAGCGGCAGCACGACCACCAGCCCCATGAACGTGGTGGTGCCGAGGTCGATGAACGAGCCGATGGGGACCGACAGTATCACACCCAGAACGAGCAACGCGAGCGGACAGAACAGCAGCGAGTAGACCAGTCCACCCCAGCCTGTGTTGAGCCGAACCCTGAAGAAGCGTGTCATCAGTGCCGTCACGGTGCTGTTGACCAGCACGATGACGACCAGTCCGGCGATGGCGACGGCGCTGACCATACCGGTCGTATGGCGGCGAGACTCTTTGCCGTTACTGTCCACAGTGACTGGGGCCCATTCCGCTGCTCGCGGTTCCCTTCGGTCACCGCTGCGCTTTGGTCGATGAAGCTCCCTGGAGTCGCTTCCTCGCTACTCCAGACAGATGTAGGTCCGAGTGTCTGCGACACCGTCCAGGTCCCGGACGCGTGTCGAGACCGACTGCATCACGTCGTACACTTCGTCGCCGGTGGCCTCGGCGATGATGTCGTACTGCCCCGCGACGATGTGCGCCTCGGTGATGCCCTCCGAATCCCGGACGGCCGCGAGCAAGTCCTCGGACTTGCCGGCGACCGTCTTTATCATGATGAACGCGGATGCCATACTGTGGTATGACGTACCACAGTGTCAAAAACGTTCGCGCGGGTCGCCGGGACCGCCGGACGGGTCCCCCACGGCGGGGTACTTTTATTCGTCCCCGTCGCGTACCCCTGCCTATGCTATACGTTATCGTGGGTGCCGGCCGTGTCGGTCTCCGGACTGCACGGGTACTGCGGGAGAGCGGCCACAACGTCACACTCATCGAGCGCGACGAGGCCGCCATCGAGCGGGCGCGGGCCGCCGGCTTCGACGTCATCACCGGCGACGGGGCCCTCGAAGAGACGCTCGAATCGGCCAACCTGGCCGAGGCCGACGCGCTCGGGGCGCTGACCGGCGACCTGAACGACAACTTCGTCGCCTGTATGATCGGCAAGGAACACGGCTGTCGCACCGTCATGCGCATCGACGAGGACTACCGCGAGGAGATATACCGCCGCTACGCCTCCCAGGTCGACGAGGTCATCTACCCCGAACGGCTGGGCGCCATCGCCGCCAAGAACGCGCTGCTGGGCGGGAACATCCGCGCCATCGCCGACATCGCCCAGCACCTCCAGCTCGTCGAGTTCACCATCACCGACGCCGCACCGATGAACGGCTACTCCCTCTCCGAGCTCGAACTGCCCGCCAACACCAAACTCATGGCCCACGGGAAAGGGGACGCACCGCTCGATATCCCCGACCTCGACGAGACGCTCGACGCCGGCGACCGCCTGGTCATCCTGGCCGACTTCGACACCCTCTCCGACGTCCGGAGCATCGTCGTCGGTGAGAGCGGTCCCGCCAAAGCGCTGGGAGGTGCCTGAGGATGGTCACCGCCTACGTTATGGTCAAAGCCCACACCGGCGACGCCGACCGCCTGAAACGCGAGATAGAAGCCATCGACGGTGTCGAGGAGGCCCACATCGTCGCCGGCGACGTCGACCTCATCGCCAAGGTCAGCGTCGACACCCCCGCCGCCGTCAAAGACGTGGCAGCGACCCACATCCAGGACATCGAGGGCGTCGAGTCCACGCAGACGTACATCGCTATGGATTAGTGGACCCACTTTTTGCACCGTCCCGAGCGCGGCAGAGCCGCGCTCGCTCGGGCAAAAACTTGGGGAAAATCGCGGCGTGCTCCTGTGGCACGCCTTCGGCGTGCCGTAGTCCGCGCGCCGCGTTCGAACCGGCGACTGCGTCGCCGGATACTCTACCGCAGTATACTCTGGTTTTCCTGCCCTTCCCCGGGTCCCGTCAGACGTGGCAGTGCCACGCCACGCCGCTCCCGGCCACTGCTAACCGTTCATCTTTCTACGAGTAATTCGGCCGCGCTCTGGGCGGCCGCCGTACCCACTACAGCGGCGTCCCGCCCCGAGACCCCTCGCTGCCGCCGGTGCTGGCGGCACTCATGAGGTCGGCGACGACGCCGACGTACTCGTAGCCGGGGACGATGCCCTCGACGTAAGTCCCCTCGACGTACTCGACGAAGGTCTTGGCGACGTCGGCGGCCTCGCGCTCGCCGCCCATGCTGAAGCGGTAGGTGACGACGACCTCCTCGTCGTCCTCCTCGACGGTGTACTCGTCGAGGTCGACCGTGACACGGGTGGCCTTGGGGGCGTCTTCGAGCCGCCGCTGGAAGGTCTCGAGCCAGCCTTCGCGGACGGCGGGGCCGACCTCGTCGGCCGTCGCGGCCTGAAGCGAGGGAGCTCGGACAGTCACTTCGTAGTCGGTGCGCCACTTCTCGCCCTCGCTCGCGGTGACGTGGCCCTCGAAGCTCGTCGTCTCGACCACGTAACCACTGGCGCTGGGGACGAAGGCCTCGCGGGCGTCGAACACATCTGCGACGTCGTCTGGCACGTCAGTCATTGGGCCACCGTAGGGCGCTGGGCCGCAAAAACGCGTCGTCTCAGACGGATTGTTGCTACTTCCAGGTGACGTAGCTCAGCGCGGCGATGCCGACGGCTTCGAGAATCTGGAGGACGGCCATCACCTCGACGGCCAGCGCGGGCATCCCGGCGGGCGCGTTGAAGTAGAAGTAGAGCGCGACGGCGTTCTCGGCGAGCAGGAAGGCCGCGAAGACGATAGAGCCGAGCGTCATCGGCGCCCGAATCTCGCGATACGAACGGACCCAGATGGCGATGATGCCACCCAGCAGCAGGATGTTGATGGCGGCGGCGATTCTCGCGACGTCGAGGACGAGACTCATGATTCCTCCGGAGTCCCGCCGAGGGTCCTGACTCGTAACGTTGGTTGCATATTAGTCGTCCACCTGTGAGAGTATCTGTTCGACCGTGTCCCAGTTGTTCCGTGCCCGCTCACTGGGCAGGTAGATGACGCCGTAGCTGGCGTCGCTACTGGTGATGACACCGTTGTCCTCGAGGACCTCCAGATGGTGGCGAATCGTGTTGTACGCCAGGTCGAGGTCGTCGGCGAGCTGGTTCGCGTTCCGTGGCTGTTCGTCCAGCGCACGAAGGACACGGGCGCGGTTCGGTCCCCCACGCGTGCCGGCAAGCGTCTGCCAGAGGACCGTATCCATTCGGTAGGGGGTTCCAAACGGTACGAAAAGAATCTACCGACATCGCGGCTCAGACGAGGGGAGACAGGGGGCACTCGGTGGCCCAGCCGAGGGGCGGACCCCGTTCGCTCCACGGCCGCGGAGACCACGACCGAACGGCGCTGCACCATGTGTCACACTCGGGGAATAGTCGGTAAAACCATTTCGGCCGCGAAATCTGTAGCAGTGTTTAGAGAGAGTCTCGACACAGTTTACAGGCATTTGAGGGAGATTTTAGTCTGAGTTTCGAAATGTATTATGTCGCCAACACACCTCCGATTCAGGTGATGTCATCTGACACAAGTCGACGGAAAGTCTTGCTCGGTCTCGGAACGGCAGCGACTGTCGGACTGGCCGGCTGCGGGGGTAGCGGCGGGGAGGGGTCGCCGACTGGGACCGAGACGGGAACGGGGACGGAGATGGACGGCGAGACGATGACCGAGACGGACGGCGAGATGTCGGAGGTGGCGATGGTCCGCATCGCCCATATGTCCCCCGACGCACCGAACGTCGACGTCTACGTCGATGGGTCGGCGGTGCTCGAAGACGTTCCGTTCGGAACGACGAGCGGCTATCTGGAGGTCGGCGCCGGCGAGCACGACGTTGAGATCACCGCCGCGGGACAGCCCGACACCGTGGTCTTCGACGACACGATTACGGTCGCCGCCGACACGGCCTACACCGTCGCCGCAGCCGGCGAAATCAGCGAGGGAGCGGACGAAGCGTTCGCACCGCTCATCCTCGAAGACGACACCAGCGACCCGGGTAGCGACACGGCCCGCCTCCGGCTCGTCCACGTCTCGCCCGACGCGCCAGCGGTGGACGTCACCGCCGGCGGGAACGCGCTGTTCGACGGGGTCGCCTACACCGAATCGGGCACCGTCGAGGTCCCGGCCGGCGACTACACCGTCGAAGTGCGGGGTGACACGGAGAGCAACGACGGCGACGTCGTGGCCGAATTCGACGTGAGTCTCGCGGGTGGGCAAGCGTACACGGCCTTCGCCGCGGGGTATCTCTCGCCCGACGACGAACCCGCCGACACCCCCTTCGACCTGCTGTTCGCCGAGCCCATGGGTTCGGACGACATGTCCGAGCCGGCGATGGTCCGCGTCGCACACATGTCGCCCGACGCGCCCAACGTCGACGTCTACGTCGACGACTCGGCGGTGCTCGAAGACGTGCCGTTCGGCGCACAGAGTGACTATCTGGAGGTCGGCGGCGGCGAACACCAGGTGAAGATAACCGCCGCCGGCGACGAGAGCGTGGTCGTCTACGACGAGCCCGTCACCGTCGAGGCTGGGACACCCTACACCGTCGTGGCGGCCGGCGAAATCAGCGAGGGCGCCGACCAGGCGTTCTCGCCGCTCGTCCTGGAAGACGACAACAGCACCCCGGCGGACGGGAACGCCCGACTCCGCGCGGTCCACGTCTCACCGGACGCCCCGAACGTCGACATCACCGCCAGCGACGGCGACGTCGTGCTGTTCGACGACGTCCCCTACGGCGCGGCCGGCACCACCGAAGTCGGGCCGGGCACGTACGAAGTCGAGATTCGGCCCGACACCTCCGGTAACGACGGCGACGTAGTCGCCGAGTTCCCGGAGACCAGTCTCGAAGGCGGGCAGATATACACCGCCTACGCGGCCGGCTATCTCTCCCCGGACGACGACCCCGGCGACCAGTCGTTCGACCTGATCGTCACACAGAACGCAAGCTCGATGTAAGGTCGGCCGACGTCACGGCTCTCCCGTCGCTTTTTGACTACGGAAACGGAGCGGCGTAGCCGCCGCTCGCGGTCTGAGAGTGCGAGGGACGCGATTTGAACGCGCGGACCCCTACGGGAGCGGGTCTTAAGCCCACCGCCTTTGGCCAGGCTCGGCTACCCTCGCGCGTCTCACTCTGGACACTGCGAGGGAAAACGGGTTTCGGTTGCTGTCTGTGACCGGTTTGCGGTGGCAAGTAGCTCCAGCAGTGTTACCAGTCGACCGAGAGGCTACCGTCGCCGTTGGGGTCCGGAGCTATCTCCTCGTTGGTCCGACGGTCGACGATGTGGATGACGCCGCGGTCCTTCTTGGCCGGGCAGATGTCGGCGGCTGCGACGTTGTGGTCGAGCTCGTCCTCCCCGAAGAAGTAGGTGTTCGGCTGGGCGATACCGGTGTCCAGCGAGAGCGACCAGTTCGTCGAGACCTCCGCGCACTTGCCCGCACCGAAGCACTTGTTGGCCTCGAAGATTATCTTGTAGGGCTTCTCCTCGACCGGCGGCGCGTTCTGCTCCCCGAACTCGCTGGGGTCGACGGGTTCGTCGGCCTCTGTCATAGCGGGAGGTAGCGCGTCGACGCTCTTTCCGCTGTCGGTTCCCGCAGGACCTTACGTGACGATTTCGACGTCGTCGCCGACGGCGATAGTCTTTCCGCGGTCGGCCTCCGGGACGCGGGCGATGAGCATCATGGTGAAGAAGTGGTCGAAGGCGTCCCGGTCGGCCCACTCGGGGAACGTCTCCCGGCGGTTCGTGATGAACCGCTCGCGGAACTCGGGGGTGGGCTCGCCGGTGTCGGGGTCCCGCGAGGGGACGACACAGCGGCCACAGGGGGTGACCCCCTCGATGCGCACGTCACCGGCCCGAAACGCCGGGGCGTCCGCGCCGACGAAGCGGTCCTCCCAGAACGCCGGAACGCCGCCGACCTCGATATTGGCTCGCAGCCGCCGTCGCGCGCTGTCGACGGTCACGTCGTCGAACCAGCCAGCGACGGTCGAAATCGTCGCGGTGCTGATGACCGACGGCCCCATCGACTGGCGGTCCACGTGGCCCAGGTCCGTATTGCGGTCGAGTCGCAGGTCGGCGTCCAGCCCGAGCGCGTCCGTGAGCCAATCGGCCGCCTCGGCGCGGCCGCCCTCGCTGTCGAGGGGGAACTCGCGCCGGTCAGGCGACGTGACCCGGAGCGTCACCGTCTCGGGGTCGTAGGTCGTCGAGAGGGCGTGAAAGCGGTCCGACTGCTTCGCGTTGACCCGTCCACCGTCGCCGGAAAGCAGCGCGAACTCCCGGTCGTGTTCGAGTGTCCCGCCCGAAAGCACCCGTGAGCTGTCGACGTCGAGTCGGTCCAGTCCCTTCACCGGGTAGACCGTGAGTCGGTCGATGTGTGCCACTGGTCAGGTGTACAACCGCCCGCGTCAAAATCGTTACCGACCGCGCAACTATCGGTGGATCTCGACGGATTCGAGGTGAATCGGCGAGGTGGGTTTGTCGTTCGGGTCCGTCTCGGTCGCGCCGATCGCCTCGACGACGTCCATGCCGTCGGTGACCGTCCCGAAGACGGCGTGCTTACCGTTGAGGTGTTGCGTGGGGCCCAGCGTGATGAAGAACTGCGAGCCGTTGGTGTCGGGGCCGCGGTTCGCCATGCTGAGGATGCCCGCCTCGTCGTGGGTCAGGTCGTCGTCGAACTCGTCCTCGAATGTGTAGCCGGGGCCGCCGCGACCGGTGCCGGTCGGATCGCCCATCTGAATCATGAAGTCGTCGATGACGCGGTGGATCTCGATGTCCGAGTAGAGCGGGTCGATTCGCTTCTCACCGCTGTCGGGGTCCTCCCAGGCGCCGGTGCCGGGGCCGACCTCGGCCTCGTCGTAGTCGTCGGCGCCCTCGGCGTGGCCGACGAACGCTTCGACGGTGTTGGGGACGCGGTCGTCGTACAGTTCGACTTCGATGTCGCCCTCCGTGGTGTGGAGCGTCGCTGTCAGGTCGCTCATACCGAGTCGGAAGACGCGGCGGGCCAAAAGCCTGCCCACTGGGGCCGAGGGTTCTTGTGTGATACCGGGACCAGGCACGCTATGGTCTGAGCAGCCACCGTGAGGCGGGCAGCGGGAGTCCCACACGTCGTCTCGCGGGCGGTGCGAGGGTGACCGAAGGGAAACCTCGACGCGAAACGGAGAGCGCGAGGCGCGAAGCGTCTCGAAAGCGAGCCGTGGAGCAGCGGGAGTGTGGGCTGTTAGCCCAGGTGGTCCAGTAACAACGCCGTCACCCGCTCCGGCGCGTCGAACTGCACCCAGTGGCTCGCGTCGGGGAGCCGTTCGACCCGGATATCGGGGACCCACTCCTGCAGGCCCTCAGTCAGGGACACGTCCAGGGCGGCGTCCTGTTCGCCCCAGACGAGCAGCGTCGGCGCCCGAACCGGCAAGTCGCCGACGCCGCCCTGGGTCAGCGTCAGCTTCGCGTTCCGTCTGGCGAGCGCACGGTAGTAGTTGAGTGCCGCCGTCCGAGCACCCGGCTGTGCGAACGCGTCCTTGTAGCGCTCGATATCCGTCTCGGAGAATGCCCCGTCCCGAACCGTGCCCTCGCCGAGCATCCGGTCCAGCGACTCGAAGTTCAGCGCGCCCAGGCTCCACTCTGGCAGGCCGGGGAGCTGGAAGTAGCCGACGTACCACGATTTAGCGAGTTGCGCGGGGTTCGAGCGCAGCGCCCGCTCGTACTTCGTCGGATGGGGCGCGTTCAGCACCGCCAGCCGGTCGACGACGCCGGGTCGGTCGATGGCGGTCTGCCAGGCCACGAGGCCGCCCCAGTCGTGGCCGACGACGTGTGCCGATTCCCGGTCGAACGCGTGGGTTATCCCCGCCACGTCGCTCACCAGCTCGTCGACGTGGTAGGCGTCGACGCCGGCGGGCTTCTCCGAGCGGTTGTAGCCACGCATATCCGGTGCGACGACGCGGAACCCGGCGTCGGCCAGCGCTGGAATCTGGTGGCGCCAGGCGTACCAGAACTCCGGAAAGCCGTGCAGGAGCACGACCAGCTCACCGTCCTCGGGTCCGGCGGTGACCACGTGTAAGCGGACGCCGTTCGTCTCGACGGTGTCGTGGGTCCACGGGTCGTCCGCAGTGGCCGGGACAGTCCACTCCTCGGCGGTGTCGGAGACGGTCATCACTCGTCGTTCGGGCCGAGCCGAAAAGTGGGTTCCGCCGGCTCAGAACGCCCGGAGCGCCTCGAGCGCCTCGGCCGCGCTGCCGTCGTCGATAGCCGCGCGGGCCTGTTCGAGGCCGTCGGCGATGCTGTCGGCGTCCTCGCGGGCGTAGATGCGCAGGGCGGCGTTGAGCGCGACGGCGTCGGCGAATCCATCGGTACGGTCGCCGGTCAGGACGGCTTCGGTGATGGCGGCGGATTCGCCGGCCACATCCTCGACGGCGAGGGCCTCACTCGTGACGTCCATCCCGTACTCGCTCGTGCGAATCTCGAAGTCCGCGATGTCCTCGTCGTCGCTCTCCTCGCCCGCGACGGGCCACTCGGCGACGACGGTCTCGCCGGGGCGGACGTCGTCGTAGCCTTCCATCCCCTGGAAGAACAGCGCCCGTTCGAGGCTGGTGGTCTCGGACTCGGTGAGCGTACGGACCATCTTCTTCGCAAAGGGCAGGTGATAGAAGCTACCCAGGTGGACGCTCGCACCGGCGGGGTTGGCGAGCGTCTCGACGGTGTTGACGAAACAGCGCACGCCCATGTTGTCACGGCGGTCGAAGAGGGCGTCGATACCGGGGTTGAACGCCGGCTGGTAGTAGAAGCCAAAGCCGACCTCGTCGACCATGTCGGCGCTCTCGGCCGGGTCGAGTTCCGTGCGGACGTCGAGTTCGTCGAGGACGTGCTTGTAAGCGTCCTGTTTCTGTGTGGGGACGCGGTCGCCCGAGTGGACGACGACGGGCGTCCCGGCGGCGGCGGCCACGAGCCCGGCGGCCACACCCAGTATGGCCGAGCGGCCCTTGCCGTCGTAGTTCGCCCCGCAGTCGACGGGGTCGGCCTCGGGCTCGGCCGTGACGACCGACGCTTCGGCCATCACGTCGACGTAGGCGCCCAGCTCCGTGGGCGTGTTGCGCTTCCAGCGGTTGGCCAGCCAGAACGCGCCCAGCGTCGTCTGGTCGGGTTCGCCGTCGAGGATACGCTGGAACGCCTCGCGGGACTGCTCGCGGGTCATGTCGTCGGCCGATTTGTGGCCGGAGCCGACGACCTCGGTCATCAGCCGTTTCAGCGGCCAGTCACCGTACTCGCGGGTCGCTTGTGCCATGCGACGCCGTTAGGTTGCGAGTTTGAAAGCCCCTCCGTTTCGTTCTCATATTGCGGGAACACGGCGTGCTCCCGAAAACGATACACCTGTCCACTCCTAAGCCGGGCCAATGAGCCTCCGAGCGGGTGACTGGCAGGAGCGTATCGACGACGTCGACGCCGCGCTCATCGACGGCTTCCAGAGCGGGTTCCCCGTGTGTGAGCGCCCCTTCGACGCGGTGGGCGAACAGCTGGGAATCCCGGCCGAGGACGCGCTCGAACGCGTCGGGGCGCTCCGTGACGACGGTATCTTCCGGCGCTTTGGCGCCGTGTTGAACCCGCCCGTCATCGGCTCCTCGACGCTGGCAGCGGTGTCGGCACCCGAGGACCGCTTCGACGAGGTCGCCGCTGTCATCAACGACCACCGACAGGTGAACCACAACTACGCCCGCGACCACGCGTGGAACATGTGGTTCGTCGTCACCGCCGGGTCCCGCGAAACTCGCGACGAAATTCTCGCAGACATCGAGGACCGCACCGGCTGTCCGGTGCTCGTGCTGCCCATGCTGACCGACTACTACATCGACCTGGAGTTTCCCGTCGTGAACTCGGACCGGTTCGCACGTGAGAGCATCGAGGGCACCGACGCTAGCGCGACCCGTATCAGCGAGGACGCCGCCGCGGACCTCTCGGCGCTGGACCGACGGCTCCTGCTGGAGATACAGGAGGGGTTCCCGCTCTCGGCGACGCCGTACCGGGATATCGCCGCCGCCATCGATGCCGACGTGGACGACGTGCTCGCGGCCATCGGGCGCCTGCGTGACGAGGGCTGCATCAAACGCATCGGCTGCGTGGTCAACCACATCACCACCGGGTTCGACAACAACTGCATGGTGGTCTGGGACGTCCCCGACGACCGGCTCGACGAGCTGGGCGAGCGCGTCGGCGAACTCCCCTACGTGACGCTGTGTTACCACCGGCCCCGCCGGCCCGACAAGGACTGGTCCTACAACCTCTTTACCATGATCCACGGCCGCGACGCCGACGCCGTCGACGAGAAGATCGACGAGCTCTCGACGGCGTATCTCCCCGTCGACCACGACCGGCTCTACTCCACGGCGACACTCAAACAGACGGGCGCACGGTACGACGACATCGTCGGGGAGTAGCGGGTCTCTCAGGCAACGTGACAGCCCACGAGGCAGTTTCACGCTGCGTTAATTGCCACAACTCTTTTGTTGTCTTTGGACCTCCGTTATGCCGAGACAATGTCAGAACCTGGGGGGGCTCGGATACTCATCGTCGACGACGACGTCGACGTGGCGGACACGTACGCAACGCAACTCGAGGGGACCTACGACGTCGAGACGGTATACAGCGGCCCAGCGGCACTGGACGCGCTCTCGCCGGCCGTCGACATCGTGTTGCTTGACCGGCGGATGCCCAAGCTCTCGGGCAGCGAGGTGCTCGAGGCTATCCGCGAACGCAGCCTGGAGACGCGTGTCGCGATGGTGACAGGAGAGGAGGCCGACTTCGACATCATCGAGATGCCCTTCGACGACTACGTCCAGAAACCGGTCACCGAGGGGGCACTGCTGGGGACAGTCGCCCACCTCGTGCGGTGTCTGACCTACGACGAACAGCTCCGGGAGTACTACGCGCTGACGGCCAAGCGGGCCGCCCTCATCCAGAGCAAGACCCTCGAGGAACTGGCCGAGAGCGAACAGTTCAGCGAGCTCGAGGCGGACATCGAGACGACCGAGTCGGCGCTCTCGGAACTGGTGGCCGACTTCGATCCGACGGACTTCGACCGGGCGTTCCGCGACATCGACCGGCCGGAGCCCCCACGGGCCGACTGATACTGCCGGCTGTAACAGACTGAAGTAATTCGACACCTCGGGGTGGCCAATATCTTTACCAACTTCCAGCCGGCAGTACGAGCCCCGTTTTTCCGCCGGGCCCGATAGCAGGCCGGCGACACCCGTCTATTCACGGCCTGTGGGTTCCGAAAGCAATAACCGAGTCTCGTCCTAAGGCCTGCCAATGAGTCAGCAACTCCCGGACGTGCAGGCGTCGAGTCCGGACGTGACGGTCGGTCTCAACCGCGTCGGTGTCACCGGTGTCGAGAAGCTCGTCAAGCTGGGCCGGCGCGACCGGGACCCCATCGTGCTCATGGCAGAGTTCGAAGTGTTCGTCGACCTCCCCTCCTGGCGGAAAGGCGCGGACATGTCCCGCAACATGGAGGTCATCGACGAGACCCTCGAGACGGCGGTCTCCGAGGAAGCCTACCGCGTCGAGGACGTCTGTGGCGACGCGGCCGAGCTCCTCCTCGAGAAACACGACTACACCACGAAAGCGGAAGTCCGGATGGAGGCCGACTACGTCACCCACGAGCTGACACCCGAAAGCGAGATGGCCACCCAGTCGACGGCGACCATCATCGCCTCGGCGACGGCCACCGAGGACGGCACCAGCGAGGAGATCGGCGCCCAGGTCACGGGGATGACGGTCTGTCCCTGTTCCCAGGGGATGTCCGCGGCCCGTGCCCGCGAGACCCTCCAGAGCATGGCCGTCGATAGCGAGGTCATCGACGAGTTCCTCCAGCAGATGCCCCAGGCCGGCCACTCCCAGCGGGGCCACGCCACCCTCACCGTCGAGAGCGACGGCGCCCCCGAGGTCGACCTCAACGAGCTCATCGAGGTCGCCCGGGACTCCATGAGCGCGCGTATCTACAACCTCGCCAAGCGACCCGACGAGGACCACATGACCTTCGAGGCCCACAGGGACGCGAAGTTCGTCGAGGACTGCGTGCGGGCCCTGGCCGAGGGCGTCGTCGACCGGTTCCCGGACCTCCCCGACGAGGCCATCGTCTACATGGAGCAGTCCAACGACGAGTCCATCCACCAGCACAACGCCCACGCCGAGCGCGTGGCGAAGCTTTCCGACCTGCGCAGCGAAGTGGCCGACGAGGAGTAGCGGCGTCGCTGTTTTCTACGGCGGCCCGACGGGCGTGGCCTCGGCCCAGTGGTCGGCGAAGGCCTCGCTGACGTCAGCGGTGAAGGAGGGGTCTTTCAGGTCGACGACGCCGAACGTCTCGTCCCGACCCAGCGGGTGTGGGACCTCGATACAGACCTCGGAGTCGTCGATGAGTTCGAACGTCGTCGAGACGCCCTCGCTGTAGCGGGCGCTGTAGTTGTCGTAGGCCGACAGGCGCTCGTAGTAGGCGCGGTTGGCCCCCTCGGGGAGCCGCTCGAAGAGGTCCCGCTGGACGAGCAGGGAGACGTCCACGCCGCGTTCGAGCGCGGTCACCAGTTCGTCGACGACCCGCTCGGTCGCCTCGACGATGTCGAGTTGCCGGGCCGGCGGGGAGCCGACGACGACGATGCGGTCGTCGGCCGCGGCCAGCCGTTCCAGCAGGAGGTTCAGCGTCTCTTCGGGCCCGACGGCGGCCGTCCAGAACGGCTCGTCGACGTGGTCGCCGGCCTCGAGCTGGTCGCCCAGTTCGGAGACGATGTCCTCGTACTGCTCGGCCTTCGCCTCGAGTTCCTCCTTCTTGTCGTCGAGCAGTCGGTCCAGCGCCGTCTCGGGCTCGACGGCGACGTACTTCTTGGGCCGGCTCGCCGTCTGGCTCCGCACCAGCCGGTAGGTCTCTAAGCTGTTGAGCACGTCGTAGATACGTCCCATCGGGACGTCGCTGGCCCGGGAGAGCTCCTTTGCCGTCGTCGGTCCGGTATCCAGCAGCGACCGGAACGCGCGAGCTTCGTACTCGGAGAGGCCCAGGTCTCGCAGACTTGCCATACACACTCCTCTCGGGCCTCGAACAAAAACTATATGGTCGTTTACTGTTTTATCCGCCGTCTACCGTTTCACGCCCCGTTCGTCAGCGCCGTCTCGAGTTCTCGCGGGCTCTCGCCCTCGGCGGTGACCGTCTCGGCCTCGTAGCGGCGCGCGACGGCGTCGCCGTCGGGGTCGGGCACGACGGTCGTCTCGTGGTCGGCCAGACGGAGCGCCGCCCGGTGGAGGTCCGTCCCGGCCGCGGTGCCGACGACGAGTCTCTGGGGGTCCTGCAGACGGGCGGCGACACTGGCGTAGCCGGCCACCTCGACACCCATCCGCTCGGCGGCGCCGGCGAAGGACTCGACGGCCTCACGGGCGGCCTTGCGATATCGGTCCTCGCCGGTCAGAGCCGCGAGGTCCACCAAGGCGTCGGCCAGCTCCACCGTCGAGTCCAGCGGGTGGAGCGAGCGGCCACAGAGCCCGGCGCCGCTGTCGGGCCCGTCGCGGAACGCACCGGTTTCCTGCTGGCGGTGGTCGATGGTCCAGTCAGCGACGGCCGCGGCGGGCCCGCCCTCGCCCAGCACCTGCCAGCTCGTCGTCAGTCCCTGCAACAACCCGGCCTGGTCGATGAGCAGACCCCGGTGGCTGTCGGCGGCGTCGTCGTGGATGACCGCCCCGTCCCCGTCGACGAGTTCGGTCGTGACGTAGTCCCGCGCGCGCTCAGCGTAGCGCGCTGCCCGCTCGTCGTCCGTGTAGGCGTGGGCCCACAGCAGTCCGTCTATCGCGAGGCCGTTCCGGTCGGCGAACACCGTCGTATCGACGTAGGGGGCGTCGGCGTCCTCCCGGTCGGTCGCGCTGGCCTGGAAGTAGTCGTCGTCACCGGCCTGACTGCCCGCGAAGGCGTCCCCGGCCCAGAGGTCGGTCGTCAGATACTCCACGGTCCGCATGGCCGTGTCCCGGTAGGCCTCAGTACCGGTGTAGCGGTAGCCGTGGGCGAACGCCCGCACCAGCGCCGCGTTCTCGTCCAGCAGCTTCTCCCGGCGCGGGTTCGACCAGTCCCGTCCCGTCGCGTAGCGGTAGAACCCCCCGTCGTAGGTGTCGAGCAGGTGCGTCTGGATGGCCTCCAGGGTTCGCGTGGCCTGGTCGCGTGCCCGTACCAGCGCGAACTCGATGGTCCGGGCCAGCGGGAACTTCACGTCGCCCCCCCAGCCACCGAACTCCTCGTCGAACGACCCCAGCAACTGCTCGACCATGTGCTCCTCGACTCTGGCTGTCAGTTCGCCGGCCGGCGGCGCCTCGTCCTGCAGCTGACGTGGCACGGAGCCGGCGGCGGTCCCCGTCGCGTCCCAGGACTCACGCACCGAGTCGAGGATGCCACGGAACCCCTCGGGCCCCAGGAACGTCGACCCGCTGATGACCTCGCCATCGGGGGTGAGAAACACCGTCGACGGGAACCCGCCCATGGTGTAACGCTCGCGAACGAGGGGATTGCGGTCGGCGTCCACTCTCACTGGAACGAACCCGTCGTTGATGTTGGCCGCGATGCGTGGCTCGCCGAAGACGCCCCGGTCCATCGCCCGACACTCCGGGCTCCAGGGCACCGACAGCGAGAGCAGGAGCGGCTTGCCGCTCCCGGCGGCCCGCTCGAACGCCTCGGGCCCCCACTCACGCCACTCCACCTTCGTCTCCGCTGCGAACTCGTCCATACCGGCCCTCGGTGACCGGCACACATAGGGGCTGTTACTCCGACCAAACATACACCATTTCGCTACGGTTGATTCCGGTGGCACCACTTCTCGATAGACGGCAGTAACCGCTACCAAGCTTGCCGGTCAGAGCAGCCATAAAGCCCCATCCTGCTACACTCGGGGGGCTCGCTGCGCGCTTCGTCACTCGCTTCGCTCATTCCTCCAGTGCTTGCATCGCCCGCCTTCGCGTAGCAGGCTGCCCCTTTCAGTCCCACCCAGCACTGTTTGGCCAACCGGCTACGGGCGGGAATGAAAGGGGCCGACTGCTCGGGGAAGCACGACGACGCAAGCACCGCAGGAACGAACGGAGTGAGTGACGAGGAGCGCAGCGAGACGCGCGACCCGAGCAGTCGGGGGCTTTCTGGCTGTACACATCTGCTCTATCCACTAGAAAGTCGCAACCACACTTGCTGGGACGAAAGACCGAACTGTACGCCCTCCTAACCCCGATCAATGGCAACACAGGAGGTGGACCATCCGGGGCCGGTCACACCCGGCAATCGACCGCCCAGACTCGGCCGCGTCCCCGTCGTCGACAACACCCTCTCGATGCTGCGGGACCCGCTCGGGTTCTACGACCGCGTGGGCGCGATAGACGCCGACGTCGTGGGGTACAACGTCGCGGGGACGACGGGCTACTTCGTCACCCATCCCGACCTCGTCGAGCAGATACTGGTCACCGACGAGGGGCACTACGAGAAGGGGGCGCTGCTCCAGCGCTCGCTCGGGGAGTACATCGGCGAGGGCCTGTTCCTGCTGGAGGGCGAGGAGTGGAAGGAACAGCGGACCGCACTCCAGCCCGCCTTCTACCGGGAGAAGATCGCCGCCTACGGCGATTCGATGACTGGTTTCGCCGCCGCGACCGGCGACGGCTGGACCGACGGCGAGCGCGTCGACGTCCTGCCCGAGATGCGCGAGTACACCCTCCGGGTGCTCGGGAAGACGCTGCTGGACGTCGATATCGACCGCACCGCCGGCGCGTTAGAGCCGCTCCTGTCGGCGCTCCGGGAGCGACTGGACCCTCGCTCGCTGTCGGCGTACCTCCCGCTCGCGGTGCCGACGCCGACGAACCGCCGCGTCCGGTCGGCCAGAGCGAACTTCGAGGCGACACTCGACGACATCATCGCCGAGCGACAGGCCGAGAGCGCCAAAGAGCGCGAGGCGCGGGACGACGTTCTCTCGCTACTGCTGTCGCTGGACGACGAGACGATGACACGGGAGCGACTGGGTCACCAGCTGCTGACGTTTCTGGTGGCGGGCCACGACACGACGGCGCTGACACTGACCTACGCGTGGTTCCTGCTGGGCCACCACCCCGAACGCCAGCGGAAGCTCCACGAGGAACTCGACTCGGTGGTGGGCGGCGCGGACCCTACGCCCGAGGACCTCTTCGAGTTGCCCTATCTCGACGACGTGCTGAGCGAGGTGCTGCGGCTGTATCCGCCGGCGTTTACGACCTTCCGCCAGCCGACCCAGCACGTCAGGCTCGGCGGCTACGACGTCGAACCCGACGCCCAGCTGACGATTCCCCAGTGGCTGGTCCACCGCGACGGACGCTGGTACGACGACCCCGACGCCTTCCGCCCAGAGCGCTGGACCGACGCGTTCGAGGCCCAGCTGCCCGATTACGCCTACTACCCCTTCGGCGGCGGCCCCCGCCACTGCATCGGGATGCGCTTTGCCCGCATGGAGGCGAAACTCGCCATCGCGACGCTCGCCCAGCGCTACCGCTTCGAGACCGTCACCGAACCGCCGCTGGACCTCGCGATGCGCATCACGCTCTCGCCGACCGAGCCCGTCGAGGTTCGGGTGCACGAGCGGTAGCTTCGCCGGTCGGCGTCTCACTGCTCGCGGCTCCCGTCGGTCACCGCGTCGCTTTCGAGGCGTCTCACTTCGTTCGACCACCACCGCTCCGCAACTCCGCGGCTCCCGTCGGTCACCGCGTCGCTTTCGAGGCGTCTCACTTCGTTCGACGCCTCGCTATCCAAAAGCGTTTGACCCAGGCCCTGCAAACCCGGGTATGCTCCGGGCTATCGCCCTGTTGTTGCTCATCCCGCTGTTCGACGCGGTGTTACTCGTCGCGCTCGCGACGGGGGTCATCTATCCCGTCCGGCCGCTGGTCATCGTGGCACTGGTCGTCCTCACCGCCCTCGTCGGTATGTTGCTCGTGCGGGCGGAGGGTCGGGCGACGTTGCGGAAGATACAGCAGAAGCTCGCGACCGGCGAGGTGCCGACGAACGAGCTCATCGACGGCGGGCTGCTCGTCGCCGCCGGCGCGTTCTTCCTCACGCCCGGGCTCGTCACGGACTTCGTCGGCCTACTGCTCGCCTTGCCGCCCACCCGCTACCCCATCCGCGCCGCGGTGCGCCGGTGGGTCGTCACCCCCTACATCGACGCCAAGACCGGCGGCTTCGCCTCGGGCCAGGTGTACATCGGCGGCTTCCCTAACGAGGAGGGGGCGGCCGGCCCGGGCGGGCCTGGGCCGGGCGGTGCGGGGCCGAGTGGTTCGGGCGACGGCGGCGACGCCGTCGGCAGCGGCTTCGACCCCGACGAGGCGACCGACGTGGACTTCGAAGAATCCGAAGACAAGTGAGCCCTGTGGCGGTTTGACACCGCGGTGGTGAAACGTCACCCTTTTCTATACCCCTCGGGAATACTCAGATGCGCTCACCTGGGCCAATAGCTCAATCAGGTTGAGCGCTCGGCTGATAACCGGGAGGCTCTCGGTTCAAATCCGAGTTGGCCCACTCCAACCGACGGCGTCGCCGTCATTGGGGTCAAAACTCCCCAGCCAATTCATCTTCGGTCCGAACTGTTCTGAGTCGAGGGTCTATCATCTCGTCCGAGACTGGCTCGAGACCCGTCTCCGACCAAACGCGATACTGTCAACTGTCCAATCAAATACCGAATCCCGAACCAGACTGGAGACAGGCAGCGACGCCGACGACGTACTGCTGAAACCGTTTTGAGAGTGTTCCAGTCGCTCGCAGAGTTGTCCACCCTTAGTCATAAACTATTTACAGACCTCCACGAATTGCTACGATGATATGATAGAAGCAGCGCTTCGCTATCAGACGGAGGGCGAGGATTGGGTCAAGCGGGTCGCGATCGGTGGCGGGGTCGCGTTCCTGGCGTTTCTGATTTTCCTTCCGATTTTCACCGTGTACGGCTACATGCTGGAGGTTATTCGGCGCGTTCTCAGGGGCGACGTCGAGAACCCGCCCGAGTGGGACGAGTACGACATCGTCCAGCTCAGCATCAACGGGGCAAAGGGGTTCGCGATTCTGTTCGTCTACGGGCTCGTCGTGGGATTCGTCACGCTCCTGCCGGCCGGGGTGTTGTTCCTGCTGGGCGCGCTGCTGGGGAGCGGCATCATCTCGGCGCTCGGGACGCTCATCGGCGGGGTGCTCTACCTGATAGGCATCGTCATCATCGCCGTTGTCGCGCCGATAATGGTCTGTAACTTCGTCCTCACGGACGACATGAGTGCCGGCTTCGACATGGACGTGTTGCGGACGTTCGTCACGAACAGGACGATGCTCCGGGCCGTGGGGCTGGCGATCGTCGTCAACTTCCTCATCAGCATCGTCAGCGGGGTGCTGTTTTTCACCATCGTCGGGCCGGCCATCGTCTCCTTTGTCGGGCTGTCGGCCGTCGCGTACATCTGGGCGAGCGGCTTCGCCGACGCCTACCGGGAAATCAACGGCGAACTACCCGAGATTCCGGACGGACCGGTCAAGATGGGCGCCGATGCCAGCGCCGGCGCCGCAGCCGGCGCGTCGGCTGCAGGTTCGGAATCGGCCGCCGCGGGCGACGACACGGCGACTGCCGGCGAGACGACGGACGATGTCGCTACCGACGGGAACGAGTCGGACGACGACACCAGCGGTCCGGACCCGACCGACGGGAACCGGTGGGACTGACGACCCCAGTCGACCTGTTTGACAGTCGAGTCCTCGATTTGCAGTCGCACCGAGCGCTCTTTCAGGGGCGCAGTGGCGCCGGTTTTTTCCGCTCCGTAGAAAGTCGAAGCGCGTAAGACACCACCGGGTATGCTAGCAACCATGACCTCCGACGCCGCCGAGACCCACAAGAACGCCGAACAGGACGTCATCGCGGTCGACGCCGACGACGAACCACAGGGACTCGTCAACCGGCTCGACGCCCACACCGGCGACGGCATCCGTCACCGGGCCTTTACCGCCTTGCTGTTCGACGGGGACGGGAACGTTTTGCTGGCCCAGCGCGCGGCCGACAAGCGCCTCTGGGACACCCACTGGGACGGCACCGTCGCCTCCCACCCCGTCGAGGGCCAGACACAGATCGAGGCGACCGAGGAGCGCCTCGAAGAGGAGCTGGGCATCACCCCCGACCAGTACGACGACCTCCGCGTGACCGACCGCTTCGAGTACAAGCGCTACTACGAGAACGCCGGCCTGGAGTGGGAGGTCTGTGCGGTCCTGCAGGCGACGCTGACCGACACCGAACTCGACCCGAACCCCGAGGAGGTCGACGGCCTCATGTGGGTGCCCTACGACCGGCTGGACGAGCATCCCGAATACTACCGGCAGCTCCGGCTCTGCCCGTGGTTCGAAATCGCGATGCGCCGGGACGAAGAGCGGTAGAGTATCAGGCGGCCGGCGGACCGTCCGCCCACGAGTCGTCCGTCTGCGGTTTCTCGGCGCGGTGGTCGGCGGTCACCGGCCGCGTCGCCGCTGGCAGTTCGATTTCCACCGTCGTGCCCGGGCCGTCGACGAACGAGAGCGTGCCGCCGACGTTGCGGACGACCCACTTCACGAGCCAGAGCCCGACGCCGGAGCCGTGCTGGAGCGGCGTCTCCTCACCGGCGAGGATGACGGCCCGCTCGTGGTCCGCGATTCCGGGGCCGTCGTCGCTGACGCGGACGACGACGCTGTCGTCCCGGACGGTGACCTCGATATCGACGCTCACCGTGACCGCGGCGTGTTGCACTGCGTCCTGCCGGGCCCGCGAGGCAGGGCTCGTGGAGCTATGCTCCACGGCGTCATCGGAACGCGCAGCGTTCCGATTGCCTGTCGAGCTGTGCTCGACAGCGTTGTCGAGCAGTTCCTCGAACGCGAGCGTCAGCGCCGGCGACCCGTCGACCCAGCACGACTCGGGACAGGAGAGCCCGATGTCGGCCTCGGGGTGGCGGTCGCGGGCCTCCCGGACCACCGTCGCCAGCAGTTCCGGCAGTCGGACCGGTCTGGCGCGCTCACTCTCGAGGGCCTCTGAGACGCGGCCGATCTTGTTGCTCCGGTCGACGATGCCGTCGACGGTCCGGACGATGCGGTCGATGCGATCGCGTTCGGTCGGGTCGACGCTGTCGGTCAGCAGGTCGGCGTTGCCCCGGACGACGTTCATCTCGTTGCGGATATCGTGTCTGAGCAGTCGGTTGAGCACGTCGATGCGCTGTTCGCGCTGGCGGCGGTTCGTCACGTCCCGGAGGCTGATGAGGTGGCCGGAGACGACGCCGTAGGAGCGATACAGCGGGGTGATTCGCACGTCGTAGTACCGGGTTGCGCCGTCGCGTTCCAGCCGGGTCTCCGTCTTGGCTCGCTCGCCCGCGTCGGGGACCGTCTCGGCCAGGTCGGGGAGTTCGGCGGCGAGTGCCCGCCCCGAGAGCTCGGTCGGGCTCGCCGAGAAGAAGACCGTGGCGGCAGCGTTGATGTCGACGATGCGACCCGACCCGTCGACGATGATGACCGCGTCGTCCATCTCGGCGAACACCGCTTCCCGGCCCAGGTCGCGGGTGACGGGGGCGACGTCTAGCAACTGTCCGCGGAGGAGGGCACCGGAGAGGACGACGCCGGAGACGAGATAGCCGATACTGGTCGGGTCGAAGGCCGCGGGGAACAGGTCGAACGCCTGGACGGAGTGGGCGACCGTCGGGACGGTGATGGCGACGAGCAGCGCCAGCACCTGTCCCTGGAACCGGTCGCTAGTTCGGAGCATCGTCCGGATGAGGAGGACGCCGCCGGCCAGTATCAGCACCAGCATATACGCGAGGTGGCCCCAGCGGGCCAGTCCCCAGACGGGCACGAGTGTACTGGTCTCGGCGGTGGTGGTGACCTCGACGCTCCGGAAGACCAGCCGGTGGGCGCCGTTCGACCACACCAGAGTGACGAAGACGGCGGGCTCTACGAGCAAGAGCGCGACCCGTTTGCGGCTGAGCCAGTGGGGGTGGCCGGCGTACTCGAGCACCGTGACGAGCCACGCGACGGGGATGACGACCGAGAGTGTGAGCTGTATCTGGACCAGCCGTTCCATCAGCACCACGCCGGGTACCGCGAGTTCGAGCCCGTGGGCGACGGCCCAGAGGCTGGCCGCGATGACGAAGGTGGCCAGTGGTCCGGCGCCCGGACGGTCGCGGTGGAGCCAGACCAGCGCGGCCACGCCCATCCCGACGACGGCGGCCAGCAGGACCACCGCGAGGGGCGAGGGGACCATTTGTGTCGACGGTAGCGAGACGCCGGTATAAACGTTCGCGGCCGAGTATCGACTCCGATACTACGGCCGGCGCGAGCGCAACGCCGACCAGACCGCGACGGCCCCCAGCAGGAACGCCGGGACGAGCGGCAGGGCCAGATAGGCGGCCCGAAGGGTCAGCCCGAGCGAGCGGACGAACCCCTGGGCGGCCGGCAGGAGCAGGATAGCGATGGGGATGACGAGAAACCCCAGCACGATCATGGCCACGAGTACCCACCCCTCGCGACCGAACTCCTCGCTGGTCTCGGCCTGTCGGGGCGGTTCGCCGCTGGGGCGGTGGACGTAGCCGTCGTCGTCCTCGTCGGGGGCGTCGCTACCCATCGAACGCACCTGTCCCTGTGAGCCAGTGCCCCAGCGCGCCCTCGCCCACGGGCCTCGGTCGCGGCGCGAGACGGGGCGCACGGACAGTGGCCTGAACTGCCTGCATGGCTCACCGTCGGGTCAGCGACTGCAAAACACTGGCGGTCGGCCGGTCACGCTGGTGGCCGGAACCGGCTGAAGTTATCCGCCACCCCGGGGTGGCGAATATCGTGGCGAACGGACAGCCACCAGTATCACGCCTCTGTCGACGGTTCCGGACGGTTGATTTCGAGATGACTAACACGATGGTCGTGGTCGTGTTCGTGGGCCGCACGGTCTGCGGTTGCAGCTTTCACCGACCTGTAGAGCCCCTCGAACGGGCACTCGTGACAGACAACGTGGTACACCCCTTCCATACCTGAGTTAATCATCTAGTATCGTATAAATTTTCCGTGCGATTTGCTGAAATATAGCAACGCCGTCCGCAAGTTACGCCCCCGGGGGAACCATTTAGCGGGTCCCGGACGTTGTGCCGACATGGTCGATTTCCAGTCCCGCGACACGCGCCGTGGCCCTACCGTCGACGACGACGAATCCGAGTCGTCGTCGGACACCGCGGAGCACGGCGAGGACGACGCCACCGAGGCCGAGGACGCTGCAGGGGGTACGACTAACGGGGATGGGCCGACCGTCGACGGGGACGGGCCGAACACCGACGGGGCCGACGCCACCGAGACCAGCGGGACGGAGACCGACCCCCTGGTCGAAGACAGTCCGGCGGCGGCCGGAACAGCCGGCGAGCACGGCGAGACCGAGGCGGGAGTCGCGACAGACGAGGCGGCGCGGACGACATCCGAGACAGCCACGCCGAGCCGTGCTATCGACGTGGCCGTGGTCACGGTGTCGGGGGACCGAGAATCACTCGAAGACACGGTGGCGTCGGCGTTCGAGAGGGCCGGACACACGGTCGCGCGTCGCGAGCGCCTCCGGGGCGGCTACGACGGTATCCAGCAGATGGTCGACGCGCTGGTCGACCGCGAGGCCGTCGACGTCGTCGTCACCGTCGGCGGCGTCGGGCTGGCGGCCGACGAGATGGCCATCGAAGCGGTCCACCCCCTTCTGGAGAAGGCGCTGCCGGGCTTTGGCGAAGCGTTTCGCGCCCGACTGGCCGACCACATCGGGACCGGCATCGTCGGCGTGCGGTCGACGGCCGGCATCAGCGACGGCACCCTCGTCTTCTGTCTACCCGGCGACGCCGAGGCGGCCGAACTCGCTGTGCGGGAGATTCTGGCCGCCGAAGCGCCGGTACTGGTCGAGCAGCTCGCGGAGTGAGCGACGCCGCGGGCTCGGGCGGCACCATCCTCGAACGCCAGCTGTTGGCATCGCCGTTATCCCACTGGCGGCAGTAGCTCGGGTATGGACGCTATCGAGGTCCAGGGCACCTCGGTCCCCGCGCTCGGACTGGGCACCTGGCAGCTGACCGGCCCGACGTGTACCGAGACGGTTCAGACGGCCCTGGAGCTGGGGTACCGTCACGTCGACACCGCACAGGCCTACGGCAACGAGCGCCAGGTCGGGCTGGGTATCGAGGCCGCCGACGTCGACCGCGAGGACGTCTTCCTCGTGACGAAGCTCGACGGGTCGAACCGGGACGCCAGCTCGGTTCGACAGTCGACCCGCGAGAGCCTGAACAAGCTCGGAACGGAGTATCTCGATTGCCTGCTCATCCACTGGCCGAACACCCCCTGGATGGCGCCCCTCGAAGAGACGATCGACGCGATGAACGACCTCGTCGACGACGGCGTGGTCGAGCACATCGGCGTCAGTAACTTCTCGCCCGGTCGCCTCGACCGGGCCCGCGCACGCTCCGAGGCCCCCATCCTCACCGACCAGGTCCAGTACCACCCCTACTGGGACCAGCGCAAGCTGCTCGACTACTGCCGCATCCACGACGTCCTGCTGACGGCCTACAGCCCGCTTGCCCGCGGCGGTGTTCTGGACGACCCCGCGCTCGTCCAGGTCGGGAACCGCTACGGCAAGTCCCCCGCACAGGTCGCGCTGCGCTGGCTGGTCCAGCAGAAGGGTGTCGCCGCCATCCCCAAGGCGTCCAGCCGCGAGCATCTGGAAGCCAACATGGCTGTCTTCGATTTCGAACTGACCGACGACGAGATGGAGTGGATTCGCAACCCCTCGAAGACGAAGACGGCCTACCAGTTCGTCCGGTCCCAGCTCCCGTTCTGAGTGGCTCGCTCGCCTTTCGAGCGAATTTTCCGCACTGGGACCGAACCCCGGGTATGGTCACCCCGCTTTCCGACGACGTGTGGTGGTACGACCTCACGGGAACCAACGCCTATCTCGTCGACGACGACGGCGCGCTGACGCTGGTCGACGCCGGAATGCGCTTTCACGCCAGCGAACTCATCGGCGGCCTGCGCGATGCGGGCTTCGAGTTGCGGGACCTCGACCGAATCCTGCTCACGCACTACGACATGGACCACGTCGGCGGGCTCCCGGCGTTCGACGGCGTCGAGTTGACTATCTACGTCGGCGCGACGGACGCCCCCTACGTCACCGGCGAGGTGAAAGCGCCGCTGTCGAAACGCAAGGGACTCATCCAGCGACTCGGCCGGCCCCTCGTCTCGCCACCGGACAACCCGGTCGAACCCCTCGACGACGGCGACACCGTCGGGAGTTTCACGGTCTACGACACGCCCGGGCACACGCCGGGTCACGTCAGCTACGTCAGCGAGCCGCGCTCGGCCGCGTTCCTGGGCGACGTCGTGGTCGAACGCGGCGGGCGGCTCCATCCGTCGGTGTGGGTGTTGAACTACGACACCGGGGCCGTCGAGCGGAGCATCCGCTCGCTGGTCGAGCGTGCACCCGCCTTCGGCGTGGCCGCGATGGGCCACGGCGTGCCGTTCAAGCGCAAGGGAAGCGAGCGGCTCGCGGACGTGGTGGAACGGCTCTGAGAACGGAAATCTGCGCTTACAGCTCTTCTGCAACCGCGTCCGGCCCGAGCAGGTTCGGGTCGACGACGAGGTCGGTCTGTCGGCTGGCGAAGTCAGGGAGCGACCCCTCGGCGTAGACGACGACGCGCAGGTCGGGGTTGAGGTCCTTCGCGACCACGATGGAAGTGGCCTGGGCCATCTCCGTCAGCAGGTACACCTCGGCGTCCATGACGCCGGCCTCCTCCAGGCCGGGGCGGTTGCCGACGTCGGCGACGGTGACGCTGTGACCCTCCTTCTCTAGAGCCTCACGCATCCGTTCGGGGTCGTCCCCCACGAGGACGACCTTCATTCGTACTCGATGGTCGCGGGCGGTTTGTGTGTCACGTCGTAGACGACCCGGGCGACGTTCTCGTGGGCGCCGGTGATACGGGACTGCATCCGCTGGAGCGTGTCCCAGTCGAGTTCCTGGGCGCGGGCGGTCATGCCGTCACGCGATTCGACCGAGCGGACGGCGACGACCCAGCCGTGGACGCGGTTGTCGCCCTTGACACCCGTGGCCTTGCCGATGACGGCGGCCAGGGCCTGCCAGGGCTCGTACTCCTCGAGTTCCTCCTCGACGACGTGGTTGGCCTCGCGGGCCACCTCGAGTTTCTCCTCGGTGACCTCGCCGATGATGCGAACCGCGAGGCCGGGGCCGGGGAAGGGCATCCGCTCTGAGATTATCTCTTCGAGGTCGAGCGCGCGGGCGACCTCGCGGACCTCGTCCTTGTAGAGGTCCCGCATCGGCTCGACGATACCGTCGAAGTCGATGCGCTCGGGGAGTCCCCCGACGTTGTGGTGGGACTTGATGGTCCCCTCGCTCTCGATGCGGTCGGGGTAGATGGTCCCCTGGACCAGATAATCGGCGTCGACCTCGCGAGCGACGGTCTCGAACTCCCTGATGAACTGCTCGCCGATGATGTGGCGTTTCTCCTCGGGGTCGGTCTCGCCCTCGAGTTCATCGAGGAACCGGTCTTTCGCGTCGACGATACGCAGGGAGTCCATGTAGTCGAAGGTGTCGCGAATCTCGTCGGTCTCGCCTTTCCGCATCAGCCCGGTGTCGACGTACACCGCGGTCAGCTGGTCGCCGATGGCCTCGTAGGCCAGCGCGGCCGCAGTCGAGGAGTCGACGCCACCGGAGAGGCCGATGACGGCGTTCTTGTCGCCGACCTCGTCGGCTATCTCCTCTATCTTCTCGTCGATGAACTCCTCGGGGTTCACCATCAGTGGCTCACCTCCGTCTCCGCGTCGGCGCCGTGTGGCTCGTCACCGACGACGGCCTCCAGCAGCCCGACGAAGGGCGGGCTCGCTCTCGTGGGTCGGGAACGGAACTCCGGGTGGAACTGCGTCCCGATGAAGTAGGGGTGTTCCTCGGGCGCGAGTTCGAGTATCTCCATACGGTTGGCAGAGCGCCCGGAGAACTTCAGCCCCGCGGACTCCAGTTCCTCGAAGTACTCCGGATTCACTTCGTACCGGTGGCGGTGGCGTTCAGTACAGCTGTCGCCGCCGTAGAGCTCCGCCGCGAGCGTCCCGGGCTCGATGTCGGTCTCGTGGGCGCCCAGCCGCATCGTCCCGCCCATGTCTTCGACCTCGTACTGCTCGGGCAGGATGTCGATGACGGGGTGGGGCGTCTCCTCGTCGAGCTCCGCCGAGTGGGCGCCCTCCAGGTCGAGGACGTTGCGGGCGTACTCGATGACCGCGAGCTGGAAACCGAGACAGAGGCCCAGATACGGCACGTCGTTCTCGCGGGCGTACTGGATGGCGTCGATCTTCCCTTGCGTGCCGCGGGTCCCGAAGCCGCCGGGGACGACGATGGCGTCGGCCTCGCGCATCCTCTCGGCGTGGTGGTCGGGCATCTTCTCGGAGTTGACCCAGTGGACGTCGACGTCGACGTTCTTCTCCAGGCCGGCGTGTTTCAGCGCCTCGTGGACGGACATATAGGCGTCCTCGAGGTCGTACTTGCCCACGAGCGCGACGTCGACCTCGCCCTCGGTCTGCTGGGTGACGAGTTCGCGCCAGCGGTTCTCCCGCTCGCCCTCGGGGAGGGCCTCCTCGGCGATGTTCAGGCGCTCCATGACGTACTCGTCGAGACCCTCTTCCTCGACCATCAGCGGAACGTGGTAGATGTCGTCGACGTCGGGGTTCGAGAAGACGGCGTCGGTGGGGACGTCACAGAACAGCGCGATCTTCTCCTTCGTGTCGATGTCGAGTTTGTCCGAACAGCGCCCGACCAGCACGTCCGGTTGCAGGCCGATAGAGCGCAGTTCCTTCACGGAGTGCTGGGTCGGCTTGGTCTTCTGTTCGCCGTTTTTCGAGTACGGGACGAGCGTGACGTGCGTAAAGAGGATGTCCCCTTCGTCTTCCTCGTGGGCGAACTGGCGCAGGGCTTCCAGATAGGGCATCCCCTCGATGTCGCCGACGGTGCCGCCGACTTCGATGATACAGACGTCGTTGCCCTCGGCGGCTTCCCGGATGCGCCGCTTGATGTCGTCGGTGATGTGCGGGATAATCTGTACCGTGCGGCCCAGATAGTCCCCGGCGCGTTCCTTCTCGATGACGTGCTGGTAGGTCTTGCCCGTCGTGACGTTGTGGTCGAACGTCATGTCGATGTCGAGAAAGCGCTCGTAGTTCCCCAGATCGAGGTCGACCTCGCCCCCGTCCTTGAGGACGTACACTTCCCCGTGCTGGAACGGGTTCATCGTCCCGGCGTCGACGTTGAGATACGGGTCAATCTTGACCGCAGTCACGTCGAACCCGGCGTTCTTGAGAAGGCGGCCCGTGCTGGCGGCGGTGATGCCTTTCCCCAGGCCAGACATCACGCCACCGGTGACGAAGATGAACTTGCGACCCAGTTCCGGGTCGTAGTCCGTTTCGGGTTCGGTCGGCATACTGTCGGTGAATCCCGTGCCCCCAAAACGGTTTCGGAGCACGCCATCTTCGCCAGCGAGTAGCACTGTCACTGCGACGGCGTCACTTCGTCCGACCGCGCCCGCCCGGTCGCAGGACCCGGGAGAGCAGCCCCGGCTTCGCCCCCGTCGGGTCGAACCGGAGGTACGCGAGCAACACGTCCCCGCGGTCGGTCAGCCCCACAATCTTCTCGCGGGCGTCGTGGACGAGGACACCGGCCTCGACCAGCCGCGGGATATGTGTCTGGTGGAGCGAGACGTAGACCGTTTTCCGCTCGTTCGCAGCCGCGGTATCGCCGTGTTCGCGGGTCGCGAGTTCGTTCGTGACGTCGCCGACGGTCGCTTTCCCACCCGCCCGGTCCACGGCCCGGAGCAGCTCCCGTCGGCGCCGCATCGACAGCAGTGTGAATATTTGGTCCTCCGACAGCCCCGCCCCGTCGTCGAGTTGTGTTGTAGAACTACTGGTCACAGGAGTACCCCAGTTGTCCTACTGGAATCGAACTAATCAGTTTTCCGTCCAGCTATACCGCGGTTACTCGACGTATGTCCAGCAGTTACGCATCACGACGCGTCAGGACCCGGGTGACCGCGACCAGCGACGCGAGCGCGAGAGCCGAAAACACCGCGTCACCAGTGGAGGCACCGATACCGAGAAACAGCGCGAGGCCGGCGAGGAAACCGGCGAACAGGGAGACCGCGCCGTGGCTCGCGCGCTCGACGACCGGCAGGTGGCTGGCCGTGGACATATGGAGCTATTGTGCGGTATATAGCATAAATATGCGGCCGGCAGCTGCCGGCGTCAGCGCCGCGCCCGCAGGAACCGCCCGACAACTCGCCCGACCCGGTCGCGGTCGCCGCTGAACTGGTGGGTCGCGGACAGGCGCTCGACGGCGTGACCCAGGGCCGCCGCGCGGTCGGCCACCGGGGCCCACTCGACCGCCGCGTCGCGTTCGCCGACGACGACCTGGACCGGGCACTCGACCGAGTGGAGAACCGCGCCCGCGTCGCCGGGCGGCGCCAGCACCGAGCAGGCATCCGGCGGCGCGTCGGCGCGGGCGGCCGCCCGCAGCGCCACGCCGGCACCGAAGCTGTAGCCGAACAGCCCGACACGCCGGAAGCGGTCGGCGGCCCACGACAGCGCGTTCCCGGCGTCGACCGTCTCGCCCTCGCCGCCGTCCCAGTCGCCGTAGTCGAAGCGGAGACAGGCCACCTCCGGCGCCAGGGCATCGCTGACCGCCCGGAGCCGCGGGTCGGCGCGGGAGCCGCCGTGCTGGGGATGGGGCGGACAGGCCACGACAGCGCTGTCGGCGTCGGGGCTGTCCAGACGTCCGCGGACGTCGCGACCGCCGGGTATCACGACGGGGGCACTCATGATTCGACCGTCGGTCGCGAGGGGCCTGTAGCTGTCGGCGAAGCGTGACCCCACACCCATGAAAGAAGTTTAAGGTCAGAGACCCGAACTGTGGGATATGGGAATCCTCTCGCGCGCATCGTACGTCATCAGGTCGAAGGTGAACGCCGTCCTGAACCGGTCGGAAGACCCGACCGAGACACTGGATTACAGCTACGAACAGCTACGGGACGAACTGCAGGACGTCAAGCAGGGCATCGCCGACCTGACGACCCAGAAGAAGCGCCTGGAGATTCAGAAGCGCCGGCTCGAGGAGAACGTCGAGAAACACAACGACCAGGCCCGCCAGGCCGTCGAGCAGGACCGCGACGACCTCGCACGCCAGGCTCTGGAGAAGAAAAAGCAGAAGATGAGCCAGATAGAGGAACTGGAAGGCCAGATAAGCCAGCTCCAGTCCCAGCAGGACCAGCTCGTCGAACAGAAAGACGAGCTCCAGCGCCAGATAGAGCAGTTCCGCACCAAGAAGGAGACGATGAAGGCCCGCCACGAGGCCGCCAAAGCCTCCGTGCGGGTCAACGAGGCCATGACCGGGGCGGGCGACGAAATGGAGGACGTGAGCCGCTCCATCGAGCGCGCGGAGGAACGCACCGAGGACATGGAGGCCCGCGCCCAGGCGATGGACGAACTCCGGGAGGACGGCGCCCTGGAGAACCAGCTCGACGACCGCAGCCAGCTGGATCGGGAACTCGACGAACTCCAGCAGGACGGCGAGGTCGACGCCGAGCTGGACACGCTGAAAGCGGAGATGGGCGAGGAGCGTGTGGACGACGCCGAGTCGAGCGAGGACGGCGACGAGGAACCCCTCGGGGCAGAGCTCGACGACGACAGCATCAGCGAGGTCGACGACAGCGAGGTAGAGGCCGAGCTCGGCGAGCTGAAAGACGAAGAGTCGACGAGCTAGCGGTCTCGCTTCTGTGCCGAAGCGGTCCACTTCGGCGCCGCCCCGCTACTGCTCTCCGGCTCGCTACTCGCAGGTCACTCCGTTCCCCGCTCGTTTACCGAGGCCTCCCGTTGGTCGGCCTCGCACCGCGCGCCGTTCCGTCGAGGGTCCGCACTGCGTTCGCACACCTCGCTACTGCTCCGCGGCTCCTGCCAGTCGCCGCGTCGCTTCGAGGTCGGCGCACGCGCCGACCTCGCTACTCCCACTCGACGTCGACCGACCGGTCGGTCTCCCGGAGGATGAACGGGCCGATAGAGAGGGTCCGCTTGGTGACGGTGACGATACGGAGGATGTAGGACAGCAAGAGCGTAAACGGGAGCATGGAGAGGGTCACCGCTGTCGCGACGAGGAGCAACCAGTTGGCGACGCCGAGGGTCAGCCCGGCGAAGTCGGCCGGGTTCAGGAACAGCAGCGAGCTGATCGTCACCGCGAGCGCGGGGATGGAGACGTACAGCAACGTCCGCGAGAGGTTCGACAGCTCCCACTGGAAGTAGAGCGTCTTGAAGTGCTCGCGGGCCGGGCCGAACAGCTCCAGGGTGCGGTTGAGCCGGTCGAGCCGGTCGACGATGTCGTCGGACAGCTGGTCGGCGTAGCTCTCGTTGATGCGGCGGCCGGCGTAGAGCTTCCAGGAGTAGTTGTAGTTCAGCGCGGCTTTGAGCACGTCGAACTCCCCGAAGTCGGCCCCCTCGAGCTGCTCGGCGACGGCGTCGGCGTTGCCGGTGATGGAGTCGAGATACGTCGTCAGCAGGTCGGTCAGCTCCGCCCCGAGGGCGTCGGTGTCGAGTTCGTCTTCGATGTCCTGGGCCTGCTCGCCGGTCGCGCGGACGATCGACCGGAGGAACGCGGACGGTTCGGCGGGGCTGATACCCGTCCCGATGACGTCGGCCACGTCGTCGCGAAAGTCCATCGCGCCGGCCATTCGGTCGCGCTGGTCGCCGGCGGCGCCCAGCTCCTGGGAGAGGACGAGCTGGGAGAGGGTCAACACGAGCGTGACGGCGGTGATGATACCGGTGACGAGCGCCTGGAACAGCGTCTCGACGGGGTCAGCCGTCGTCAGCAGCGTCTGTGCGGGGACGGGGTGTGCGATGCCGGCGGCGACCAGTGCCAGAAACAACACCGCCGAGAGGATGCCCGCGACGAGCCACCGGTTGGCGTCGAGCAGGAGATAGAGCAGCCACGACGGCCGCCCGGCCCGCTCGCGCATCGTATCGCCCGGCTGGTCACCGTTGCTCATGGCGGGGTCGACACGTGCGAGACGGAAAAGCGTGCGTTCGTGTGGTGTGGTACCGCAGCGGGTCCGCCTAGCGACCCGCCAGGAAGGTGACGGCGGTGCGCTGCTGGTCGACCTCGGTCTCGAGGTGGTCGGCGAACTCCGCGAGGTCGACGTCTTTCTCCTCGCGCTCTTTCCGGTCGCGCACCGAGATAGTCCCCGCCGCCTCCTCGTTGTCGCCGATGATGAGCATATAGGGCACCCGGTCGTCGTGGGCGACCTGAATCTTCTTGCCGACGGTCCAGGAGCGGTCCTCTATCTCGACGCGGTAGTCGCCCAGTTCGGCCCGTAGCTCCTCGCAGTAGGGGATGTTGTCGTCGCTGACGGGGAGGATACGGACCTGTTCGGGGGCGAGCCACGGCGGGAACTTCCCGTTGTAGTGCTCGGTCAGCACCATGAAGAAGCGCTCGTAGCTGCCATACAGCGCGCGGTGAATCATCACCGGGCGGTGGTCGGCGTTGTCCTCGCCGGTGTAGGTCAGATCGAACCGCTCGGGCATGTTGAAGTCCAGCTGGACCGTGGGGCCGTCCCAGTTGCGCCCGAGGGCGTCCTCGAAGGCGAAGTCGATCTTCGGGCCGTAGAAGGCGCCGTCACCTTCTTCGACGACGTAGTCGATATCCTGCTCCTCGAGGACGGATTCGAGCTGGTTCTCTGCTTTCTCCCAGATCTCGTCGCCGCCGACGCTCTTCTCGGGCCGGGTGGCGAACTGCACGGTGTAGTCGAGGCTGAACGTATCGAGCGTGTCGAGGATGATGTCGACCGTCGCCAGCACCTCCTGTTCTATCTGGTCGGGCCGGACGAACAGGTGGCCGTCGTCGATGGTGAACGCCCAGGTTCGGGAGAGCCCGGAGAGTTCGCCGCGCTGCTCTTTGCGGTAGACCTTGCCGTCCTCGAAGTACCGCACCGGGAGGTCCCGATAGCTCCAGGACTTCTGGTCGAAGATGGTCGCGTGGCCCGGGCAGTTCATCGGCTTGAGCCCGTACTCCTCGTCGTTCACGTCGAGGAGGAACATATCGTCGACGTAGTTCTCGTAGTGGCCGGACTTCTTCCACAGTTCCGTGCGGAAGACGTGGGGCGTCTCTATCTCGTCGTAGCCCGCCGCCCGGTTGAGCTGGCCGACGTAGTCCGACAGCTCGTTGAGTATCTTCTTGCCGTTTGGCTCGTACAGCGGGAGGCCCGGCCCCGTGGTGTCGTCGATGGAGAACAGGTCCATCTCCTGGCCAATTTTGCGGTGGTCCCGTTCCTGGGCCTGCTGGCGCATCTCGAGGTACTCTTCGAGGCCTTCCTCGGTCGGGAACGCCGTCCCGTAGACGCGGGTCAGCGTCTCGTTGTCCTCGTCGCCGCGCCAGAACGACGCCGAGATTTCCAGCAGCGCGAAGCCGCCGATCTCGCCCGTCGACTCGACGTGGGGGCCCTGACAGAGGTCGTAGAAGTCGTCCTGCTGGTAAAAGGAGACCGGGTCCTCGCCGGCGGCCTCGGTCTCGAGGATGTCCTGCTTGAAGGGGTTGTCCTCGTACCGGTCGAACGCCTCCTCGCGGGAGACCTCCTCGCGGACGATATCGTAGTCGGCCTCGATGATACGTTCGGCTTCGGCCTCGATGTCCTCGAGGTCGTCCTCGTCGATGTCGACGCCGGTGATGTCGTAGTAGAACCCGTCGTCGGTCCACGGTCCGATGGTCAGTGTCGTCTCGGGGAACTCCCGCTGGAGCGCCTGGGCGAAGACGTGGGCGGCCGAGTGACGCAGCACGTCGACGTACTCGTCGCTCTGGGGTGTGACGATGACCAGTTCGACGTCCTCCGTGAGGGGGGTGTGCTTGTCGACCAAGTCGCCGTCGACGACGCCCGCGACGGTGTCCGAACCGAGTCCCGGTCCGATTTCGTAGGCGACGTCCTCGACCGTGCTGCCGTCGTCCATCGAGAGCGTGGACCCGTCGGGCAGAGTGACCGTGACCGTACTCATACCCCACGCTACGACAGCGGCCGGGGATAAGTGTATTGAGATGCCGGCGAGGAGACGCACTACCGCTGCGTGAGCAGGGCGCGTTCCTCGGTATCGCTCTCCTCGGATTCGGCGTCCGCCGGCTCGAACTCCATGGCCGAGGGTGGAGTAAGTGGCGTCGTCCGTCGCAGCGGCTCGAGGGTCGTCGGCTCACCCGCCGCCAGCTCGTCGAGGCGGGCCTCGACGGTGTGGACGGCGTCCCCGTCGTGGTGGGGCGTGACACAGCGGAGTTCGCCGCCGCGGTATTCGGCCAGCAACACGGCGGGAAGACGGAACGCCCGATAGCGAGCGTCGGCCAGCGAGTCGTCCACCGTCCGGAGTTCCATCGCGGGCGCGAGCGAACAGTCGTTGCGCCTGGCCCACTCCTGGAAGGCGGCCAGCCGGGTGACGAGCCGCTCGCCGACCGCGGTCCGGGTCGCGGCGACCGACGCGGGTACCTGATGCCCACAGACCTGGACCTGCCGCTCGCCGACGACGCCGTCCTCGACGAGGCCGTCGACCCGATCCAGCGTGGCTGCCTGTTGCTGGCTGTACCCCTCCGGGAGCAGCGACCGAACGTACAGTTCCGCCCGGTCGGCCACCGGCTGTCGCTCCCTCTGCATGGTAGTATCTAGCAAGGCTTGCCGGTAGCAAAACTCTATCCCATGAATAGCGAGGCCGACCGGAGGGAGGCCTCGATAAAGCGCAGCGGCGAGTGAAACGAGCCGCGAGCAAAGCGAGGTCGCGAACGGAGTGAGCGACCTCGAGAGCGAATCGGCGAACGAAGTGAGCCGGAGAGCAGTGGCGAGGCGTGACCGCAGGGAACGCCTCGAAGCGAACCGGCGACTGCGAGGCGCTACGCGCCTCGACAGCGAGTAGCGTGGAACGAAGTTCCCCGGGCCATTCGAGCGGGCGAAGCCCGCGAGAAGACGGTGTAACCGCGAGCGAAGCGACCCGCGGAGCAGAGGCCTCGGAGCGAACCGGCGACCAGCGGGAGCCGGAGAGCATCTTGATTTAGCGAGAGAATGCCGCCGTCATCGGCCTACGGCCGACTGCATGAGGGACTCCGTCCCTCTTTGTTCACAGCGGGAGTGAATCGCGTAAGTCCCGGTCAGAAACAGCCGTGTTACTACTGTTTTTGAGTCTCCAACGAATCAAGTCCGGCCTCTAACACCTCTGCATAGGCTTCTGAAAGGTCCAGATCGTTCGCTTCGGCGTAGTCTTTGACTCGGCCACCAAGCGTGTGTGAAATATCGATATTGGGCCGCATGACGAAAAGACTTTAAGACTAAAAGTATAAACATCTGTCGTCGTGAAGCGAACCAACACGTTCGCTGTGCGCCCGGTTACTGACGATGATGAGCGGGTTCTACACGACTTGTTGGACGCTTCTGCCGCGCTCTGGAACGAAATAAATTACCAGCGGCTCATGCGTTATAACGACGAGAAAGGCTTCGAGGGCGACGTGTGGGATGCCGATACAGGACAACTCGAAGGCAAATACAAAGATGTTCTCGGCGCGTCCACCGCCCAAACTGTCCGGCGAGCAAACAGCGAAGCATGGCGGTCGTTCTTTGAGAACAAGAAAGCGTATCACGACGAGTCGAACACGTCGGTTATGGAGCACCCGGAGCCGCCGGGCTTCCGTGGCAACGAGGACGACGGACGTGTTCTCAAAGGCGCTGTTCGCAAAGACGCATACACCGTCGAATGGGGCGACCGCTCCCGGCTTGAGATTGTTGTCGGAGAAAAACTCCGAGAGAGGCACAACAGCCCGAAAAGTCGTTTCCGTCTAGAAATCGTTGGCGACCCAAACTGGCCTGACTATGAAGACCAGAGCCGGTTAGAATTGTGGTACGACGAGACTGATTGTACCTTCCGAGCTTCGCAGCCCGTGGCTGTTTCTGCCGATGCACGGGACACTCCACTGGCCGATGAAAAGGCCGCTCTGGACATTGGTGCGAACAATCTCGTCGCCTGTACCACCACAACCGGTGAGAAATACTTGTACGAAGGTCGCCGGTTGTTCCAGCGGTTCCGCGAGACGACGCGAGAAATCGCCCGTCTCCAGTCGAAACTCGAAGAAGGCCAATTCAGTAGCAAGCGTATCCGGCGACTGTATCGGACACGGACTCGACGCCGTGACCACGCCCAAGAAGCACTCTGCCGTGACCTGCTGGAACGACTGTATGGCGAGGGTGTCGATACCCTGTATATCGGTGGGTTGACCGACGTGTTGGAAACGCATTGGTCGGTCAGGGTGAACACCAAGACACACAACTTTTGGGCGTTTAAGCAATTTACCGAGCGCCTGGTCTGCACCGCTGAGGAGTTTGGTATTTCGGTGGAAGTCCGGTCGGAAGCGTGGACCAGTCAGGAGTGCCCGCAATGTGGTTCGACAGACCGAACGACGCGGCATCAGGACACGCTCATCTGTTCGTGTGGGTTCGAGGGGCACGCCGACCTCACGGCGTCAGAGACGTTCCTGAGACGGCACACAGAGAAGGCAGTCAGGCCGATGGCACGGCCCGTGCGGTTCGAGTGGGACGACCACAACTGGTCGGGGATACCACACCCTCACGAAAGTCCCAAAGAACAGCGCACAGACCCGAGTACCGTCCACCGTGACGGGAATGTTGCTTCCGGGGACGTGGCATAGCCGAGACTCCCACGGAGGAAACCCCGCCGGTCATGGCGGGGAAGATGTCATGTACCGTCGGGACGCATTGCCACCGAATGTACGACAACGTACTGGTCGCGACGGACGGCAGTTCCGGGACGACGGAGACGCTTTCCCACGCCGTCTCCATCGCCCGCGACAACGACGCGGTGTTGCACGGGCTCTACGTCGTCGACCGGCGGCTGGTGTTGGCTGCGGAGAAGGACACGCAGGACGACGTGCGCCAGTCACTGGAGGAGGAGGGCGACGTCGCGCTCGACGACATCTCGGTCGGCGGGGAGGAGGCCGGTCTCGAGGTCGAGACGCGGATGGAGGAAGGGATTCCCCACAAGGCCATCGTCGACTACGCCGACTCGGCGGGTATCGACCTCGTCGTGATGGGCACCCACGGGCGCACCGGTCGGGACCGGGTGGCCAATCTGGGCAGCGTCACCGAGCGGGTCGTCGAGAGCTCGCCGGTCCCCGTCCTCGTGGTCCACATCGACTAGCAGCCCCACCGACGAGTTTCAGGACTGATACTGTTGGCATCAGGGATTTATGCGGGCAGTTGCCAGCTCGGGGCAGATACTCGCATGCCCGTCCCGACCGGCAGTGAGACCCTAGACAGCATCCTCGACGGCGGACTCCCCGAGGGCCGGACGGTGCTGGTCACCGGTGGCCCGGGTACGGGGAAATCGACGCTGGCCATGCAGTTCCTCGCCGAGGGGCTGGCCCGCGACGAGGACTGTCTGTACATCAGCACCGAACAGACCTTCGACGAACTGGACGACGCCTTCGCCGACTTCGCGTTCGACCTCGAACACGAGAACCTCACCGTCACGTCGCTGCACGCGACGCCGGGCCAGACAGTCGACGGCGGCGGGGAGCGAGAGCTCACGCTCGAAACCCTCGAGGGCGGGAAGATGCTCGGCGGCGATTACTCGGCGCCCTTCGAGTCGAAATACATCACCCAGTACCTCGAACGGTTCGCGCCGGCAGACCGCGTGGTGCTCGACTCCGTCTCGGGGCTATCGGCCATCGGCGAGGACCAGGACGTGTTCCGGCGGACGCTGCTGGATTTCATCCGCCTGCTCAACGACGAGTTCGGCGCGACGGCGCTGTTTACGGCCGAGGAGTCCCAGCCCGACCTCACGCAGAACGACGTCAAGACCGTCGCCGCCAGCGACGCCGTGCAGTTCAACACCCACGGCGTGCTCCGGCTCTGGCGTGAGAACGTCGGCGGCGACTACCACCGCTTCCTGGAGGTGGTGAAGATGCGCGGCGTCGACCACGACACCCGCGTCCACGAAGTGAGCTTCACCCACGAGGGGCTGCGCATCTCGCCGCGGCTGCGGACCCACCCCGGGGAGTTCGTCCCCTCGGACCACATGTCCACGGGCATCGACGGCCTCGACCGACTCATGGGCGGCGGTGTCGTCGAGGGCGGCACGCTGTTGCTGGAACACGACGGCCAGGCCAGCCCCCACTCCATCCTGACGAACCTCATGGTACAGGCCCGCGACCAGGGGATGCCGATCACCATCATCCCGCCCGTCGAACTACCGCCCAAGCGGCTGCGGGCTATCATCGACGAGCGCATCGGCGACATGGAAGAACTGCTCGCGAACGACCAGCTCTTTCTGGTGGACTTCGCCAATATCTGGGAGAACACCAGGCGCAACGTGTTCAAACCGCAGGAACACGACACCGACAACCCCGCGGCGGTGTTCCGGACCATCGACGACCGCCGGGGCGACCAGTCGATGTTCAGCGTCCTCAACGTCGAGGCCCAGCTCCCCGTGCTCACCGACGACGAGCTCCGACAGATACGCTTCTGGGAGGAGGAGAACCTCTACCTGCCCGGCGACACCTCGCTGTACCTGTTCAACCCGGCGACGCTCTCCGACGAACTCGCGGCGTTCTACGAGAACGGCGCCTGGCAGACCCTCGAGACGTGGGTGACCGACAAGGGACTCCAGTACCTCGAACTCAAGAAGTCACCCAGCGGGTTTATGGGGTCGACCCGTCTCGTCGAGTACATCCAGGAAGAACCCTATATGCGAATCCAGCAACCCCCCGGTGCCGGGAGCACCGAATCGACCCTCGACCACGGAGGGCAGTGATGGTGCCCGACAGCCCAGCGCCCGGGACCAACGTCATCGTACTGGCCCCCTCGCTCAGCGACGAGAAACGGACGGCGTGTCTGGACCTGCTCGAGGCCGGCCCGGTCGGCCGTCTGGACGTGCTGCACGTCACCTATTCGGGCGCTCCGGCGGACCTCGTCGACCAGTGGCGCGACCACCACGGCGAGTTGCCGGGCCGGATGGGCATCGTCGTCGTCGGCGACCAGCCCGGCCAGCACCCCGGCGGCGACAGCGTCCCCGAGAACGTCTTCGTCACGACGGCGAATCCGAACGACATCACCGGACTGGGGATGCGACTCAACAACTACCTCAACGACCACGACGAGGACAGCCGGCTCGTCGTCTGCTTCGACTCGATGACTGAGATGCTGCAGTTCGCGGAACTGCAGCCCGTCTTCAAGTTCCTCCATATGTTCGCCGGCCAGCTTCGCGAGGCCGACGCCGTCGCCCACTTTCACATCGACCCCGGCGCCCACGACACACAGACTATCAGCCGCCTGAAACCGCTGTTCGACGACTCCGTCGACCTGACCGGCTGATAGTTTCACTTTCGCTCCGCGGACGTGGCTCCCGCTTTTTTCCGAGTGGACGGTAGCTCCGGTGTCCGTCGGGCAGCCCCCGCGGGCGCAGCCACTATGTCCCCAGACGAGCAAGAGACCGATTCGACCGTACCGTTCCTCAGACGACGGCTCGCCCTCCTGAAACAGGTCGTGACGATACTGGTCGCGCTCGCGACGCTCGCGAAGATGGCCGGCTGGCTCTGACTACCGTGCCTGGCTCGCCAGAAAGCCGACGCCGGCGACCAGCACCACGACGCCGGCCAGCAACAGGTCACCGTTCCCGAAGAGGGGGCCGGCCACCAGCAGTGCCCACGCGACGGCGAAGATACCGTGAGCCATCGCGAACAGTCGTCGGCCCCGCAGCGCGAAGACGACGGTTCCGAGCGCGAAACCGGCTGTGAGCGTGACTGCGGAGAGCGCGACGGGGCTGACGCGCAGGCCGCCGACGGGGAGCGCGTCGACCACCGGCGCGAGGAGAAAGAGCAGGCCGGCGAGCCCGACCAGCGACCCCACCGCGACCGGTCCGGCCTCGAAGTCCAGGCCGCTCATACGAGCCGGTAGGTCCCGCGTGACTGGCTGACCTGCCCGGCCCTGACGAGCTTTTCGAGCGCTCGCCGCGTGTAGTCGGCCGGCACGTCGCGCTCGGCGGCGTAGGCGACGACGTCGTCCTCGGCGGGCGTCTCCAGGTCTCGCAACGCCTGCAGAACGGTCTCCTTGCGGCTGGACCCGCCGCCCGAGCCCTGGTCAGCGCGGTCGCCGGCCGCCGCGACCGACTCGCTGTCGATCCCCGACGCTTCCAGATACGTCTCGTCGTCGACCCCCGCGTCGTCGACCTGTCGGTCCATCTCCGCAAAGGAGTCCAGTTCGGCGAACGACTCCCCGTGGCCCTGCCGGTTGGCGAGCATCGACGCGCGCACCTCGCGGGCGTGGTCTTGGTCGTCGGTCTCGACGAACTTCCGGCGCTTTGCGTGCTGGCGGCGCTGTCCACAGCGGGGACACTGGCTCGTCTCGGGGCGACCCTCGGCGACCCAGAGGGCGCTGCACTCGCTACAGCCGACGACCGCGTACATGGACGCTGGTAGGGCGGGTTCGGGGTTGAACGTTCGGATTGGCGCGTGCCACGCAGTGGCGATGCCGGGGCCGGGACAGTAGATTTACGCCACCCGATAGACACACTGGGGTATGGACTGGTCGCGGGAGTGGCTCAGCGCACGGGCGACGATACTGCTGCCGACGCTCGTCGCGGTGCTGTCCTTCGTCACGGGGGTCGCCAACATCACCTCCCCTATCAGCGGCGTTCTGGGGACCGCCATTCCAGAGAGTCTGCAGCTCGCTGCGGGCTTCACCGGCGCGCTGACGGGGTTTACGCTGCTCGTGAGCGTCGCGGGTCTGCGAAAGCGGCTGCGGGCCGCGTGGTATCTGACCGTCGTCTTGCTCCCGGTGTCGGCGCTACAGGGGGTCGTCCAGTCGTCGCCGCTGTCGGCGCCGCTGGTCGTGCTGTCGCTGGTGTCGCTCCCGACGCTGCTGGTCAACCGCTACCGCTTCGACCGCGAGTTCGACCTCTCGACGGCCCAGCTTGCGGCCGGTGCGGCACTGCTCGGCGCCCAGGTGTACGGCACCGTCGGGACGTGGGCGTTGCGCGAGGAGTTCAACGGCGTCTCGACGCTCACCGACGCCTTCTACTACACGCTCGTCACGGCCAGCACGGTCGGCTACGGCGACGTGACGCCGGCGACCGACCGGGCGACGCTGTTCGGGATGTCGGTGGTGTTGCTCGGGACCGCGAGCTTCGCCATCGCGCTGGGGACCCTGCTCGGCCCCGCCATCGAAAAACGCCTCTCGGAGGCACTCGGTAACATGACTGACGCACAACTCGACCTGCTCGAGAACCACGTCGTGGTTCTGGGCTACGGCGACCTGACGGAACCGATACTCGAGGAACTCGCGGGCGCGACGGCGTTCGTCGTCGTGACGCCGGATCAGGAGAAGGCCGCCCGCCTCCAGCAACGGGACATCGCCGTGCTGACCGACGACCCGAGCGACGAGGCACCGCTGGAGCGGGCCGGGATACACGACGCCAGTGCCGTCGTCGCCGCCACGAACGACGACGCACAGGACGCGCTGTCAATCCTGACCGCCCGCGCGATGAACAGCGATCTGAACATCGTCGCCGCCGCGACCGACCGCGAGAACGTCGAGAAGCTCCGCCGAGCCGGGGCCGACACCGTCATCAGCCCCGCCGTCATCGGCGGCCACCTGCTCGTCCAGTCGGCGCTCGGTCGCGAGGGGATGGAGAGCGTCGCCGACCACCTGCTCGAGGTCGAGGACGGCGGCGACCTGTAGCGAGGCCGACCGGAGGGAGGCCTCGAAGCGGAACGGGGAGCAGGAGTGAGCCGGCGAGCAGTGGCGAGCGCGGACGAGTCGGCCGCTAGTGGCCCCGGTCCACGATGGCGACGTCTGTCTCGATGTCGTCCAGTCGCTCGAAGGTCGGCGGCGTGATAAAGCGGGAGGCGGCGCTGCGGTCCTGGCTCGCGCCGATGATGACCAGGTCGTACGCCTCGCTCGTCCGGTCCAGAAACGAGAGGATGTCGGCGCCGCTGACGCGCGTCTCGATACCGCCCGCGAACGGCTCGACGAGGTCGGCCAGCACCGACTCGGCGCGGCGGCGGTCCCCGCCGTCGCCGATGCAGGTCGCGACCGCGACGCGGCCGCTCGCGCCGGCGAGGCGCACGGCGAAATCGACCATGTGGTGGGCGACGTCGCTGGCCCGCCTGACCGGGACCAGCACCTGCCGCCAGCGGGTGCGGCCGTTGCGCGAGCGGTGGACGAGCACGTCCGTCCGGCCACGGAACAGCTCCCGGAGAAACGACGTCAGTGCCCCGTGTTCGCTCTCGTAGGGGGCGACGACGAGGTCGCAGTTCGTCGACTCGGCGGCCTGTAGCGTGGTCGCTGCCGCCGACTCCTCGCCGGTGGCGACAACGACCTGACAGGGGACGCCCACGCGCGTCTCGACGGTCGCGGCGCGGGACTCCAGACGCTCGACCCGCTGGCGAATCGTGTCGCCCACCTCGTCGGACCTGTCGACCCCACTGGTTTCCACGGTGCCGGCCTCGACGCCGCCGTTCAGCATCGCCCGCTCGGTCTCGGCGGCCGCCGTATCCTCGACGATATCGAGCAGTACCAGCTTCCCGGCCTCGTGGGCGGCGGCCAGCCGCGCGCCGAGCATCGCCGTCGCGTGGGCGTGCTCGCCACGCATCGGGACCAGTACGTGGTCGTCGCCCGTCGTGGACTCGTACAGCACCGTCGCCCGGCGGTCGTAGAAGCGGTTGCGCCAGACGACGAAGACGACGGCCACGATGGAGCTCGCGAGGAAGATACTCCCGAGGAAGGTGAGCCGCTGGGCCGGCTGGACCAGCAGCGCCAGCAGCGCCGTCGAGTACGCCGACGGCTCCTCGATGTCGAACGGCCAGGTGATGAGTCCCGTCGCCAGCGTCGCGAGCACCGCCGCCCCGGCGGCAACCTGAAACCGTCCCGTCGGGGTCGTGAGCAGCGCCGTCGACACCCACAGCGCCCCGAGGCCACAGGCCGCGCCGATGGTCAGCCCGGCGACGAACTGAACGGGGTCGGCGTACTTCCCGCGCGGGTCCACGAACAGCGTGTAGCTGCCCGAGGCCAGCGGCGGGAACAGGAGAAAGGTGAGCGCGGGCACGGCGTTCGCCAGCAGCGTCACCAGCCCGATGAGCAGCGGGACGAACACGAGCACCGACAGGTGGACGAGCCGGTCGGTCGTCTCCGCCCAGCGGCGGAACTCCCGCCACTCCCGCCGCTCGGCCCGGCGGAGCCGTGTCAGGATCGCCCGGAGCTGCCGGACGAACTCGTCGAACATATCTAGGTCAGGGGCGTCGGCGACCCTAAGCACACCGGCCGCGCCGGTCCCCGACTCAGAGCGTCGTCGCCGCCGTCAAGGCGATGTCGATGGCCCGCTCGACGTTGTTCTTCGCTTTCTCGGGGAGTTCGTCGTCGTCGGTCTCGCCCTTCTGTGTCCCCTCGACGAGGTTGCCGTCGACGGTGCAGATGGCGCCGGCGGCCAGCCCCTTCCGGCGGGCCAGCGAGAAGATGGCGGCGGCCTCCATCTCGACGCACTGCAGGCCGGCGGCCTCCCAGGCCTCGACGTACGCCTCTGTCTCGGCGTAGAAGGCGTCGTCAGTGGCGACGGGACCGACGTGGACGTCCTCGCCGTTGGCTTCGGCCGAATCCACGAGCGCCGACAGCACGTCGTAATCGGGTACTGCGGGGACGGCTTTGTCCTCGTAGCGTTCGGTGGTCCCCTCGTCCTTGGCGGCGCCGGTGGCGACGACCATGTCGCCGATGTCGATACCGGACTGGAGCGCGCCGGTGGTGCCGACGCGGACGAACGTCTCACAGCCGACGGCGGCCAGTTCCTCGACGGCGATAGCCGCAGAGGGCGAACCGATGCCGGTCGAGCAGATGGTCAGGTCGCGACCCTCGTAGGTGGCGTTGACGAGCTTGTACTCGCGGTTCTGTTCGACGACCTCGCTGTCCTCGCAGTGGCCGGCGATGCGGTCGACGCGGCCGGGGTCGCCGGGCAGCAGTACGACGTCGTGCAGGTCGCCCGGTTCCACCAGCAGGTGGGGCTGTTTGGCCATGGCGGGCGTTCGACGCCGGAGGGTAAAACCGGCGGGGATTCTCCGGAACAATGACGTGGGTCCGTCGCAACTCACCGGATATGAGCGACGACATCTCGCTGTTTCACCCGCGGATGCGAAAGCCGGGGATCATCGCGCTAGTGTTTGGCCTCATACTGGGCTTTCTCGCAGTGGGAGCCCAGCGAATCTCGGGTGGCGACGGCCAGTCTCTGGTGGTCGGGGTGGTCCTCGGACTGCTTGCCGCGGCGTTTCTCTACGGCATCATGTACCGCAACCTCTCGCAGCATATCGCCCAGGAGGAGTAGCGCCGGTCAGCCGGCAAAGAGGAACAGAACGACGTTGTTCGTCGCCGGGCCGAGCCCGACGGCGGCGACCAGCGAGAGGACGAGGCTCGCCTCGACCGGCTCTTCCTGGAGGTAGTCGTCCATGAGGACGACGACGGCGATGGCGACGACCAGTTTCACGAGGACGAACAGCCACCCGCTCCCGATGGCCGAGGCCGTCGGCAGGTCCCCCGCGAACTCCATGATGGCCCGCGGGAGTGGGGAGCGTTCGCTGACGCCGAGCACGTCGGTTCCGATGGCCGTCGAGACACCGTCGAAGACGTGTGCGAAGACGACGACTGGGGCGGCATAGCGCGCCCGGATGACCAGCGGCGTCCGCCAGAGAGCCACCGCGAGGACGGCGATGGCGGCGACGAACAGCGAGACCAGCACCGCGAGCGCCGGCCAGACGGGGTCGATGAGACCGGACCTGAGGGCGGTGATGGCCGAAAGCAGCAGGATGACGGTCAGAATGCCGGTGCCGACCAGCCCGAGGTTCCGCGAGATGTTCTCGTCGTGACCGGTACGCACCCCGAACAGCGCCAGCAGGAGCCACACTGTCCCCGTGGTGTTGAACGTGGTGAGATACACCGACGGCGTCCCGAACAGCGGGGCGAGCGTCGCGTCGTACAGCTCGACAGGCGGCTGGTTGAGCGCGTGCAGCGCGCCCCCGAGGGCCATCCACGGTGCGAGGGCGACGACGGTCCGCTGGTCGACCGGTGGCTCCAGGGCGATCAGCAGCGCGGTGATGAGAAACACGCCGCCGACGAGCACGACCAGATACGGCAGCGGCGGCAACCCGAACCCCGTCGGCAGTACCATATCCCCCACGCCGCCCCCAGCGGTTGAAAATCTTCCGGCCTCGTGTTCTTACAGCACAAGTAAAGCAGCGCCGCCCCGGGTCGGCACATATCGGGACGGTGCTTCGACGGTCCGTCTCCACGCCGGGACGTTTAGGTAGATGCCATCTGAGTACCGGGTATGGACGACGTACCCGACCGTATCGAACACACGGTGCTGGGACCGACGACGGGCCCCGACGCGGTCCGTACCTGTCTGGACGCGGCGCTGCAACACGGGATGCGGGCCTGCATCCCGCCGTGGGCGCTCCCGCTGGCGAGCGACTACGCGAACGTGCCCCTGACCGCGGTTATCGACTTCCCGCACGGCCAGGGGGCGACCGACACCGTCTGTTCGGCGGCCCGGACCGCGTGGGACGAGGGCGCCGACGAGCTCGACGTCGTCTGTAACGTCGGGCGCCTCAAAGCCGGTGAGGACGACGCGGTCCGGGACCACCTCTCGGAGGTCGTCGCCAGCGTCCCGATTCCGGTGAAGGTCATCGTCGAAGCGCCGCTGCTGACCGACGACGAACTCCACCGCGTCGGTGAACTGGCCGCCGACGCCGACGCGGCTTTCCTCAAGACCGCGACGGGCTTCTCGGCGGGCGGGGCGACCGTCGACGACGTCGCACTCCTGAGTCAGTACCGGCCGGTGAAAGCCAGCAGCGGCATCGGTTCCTGGGCCGAGGCCAAGGCGATGTTCGACGCCGGCGCCGACCGCATCGGCGCCTCGAGCGGAGACGGCATCGTCGAGCAGTGGCGGGCTCAGCGGGACGACGACTGATGGGCTTTCTGACGGCACTGCTCGACGCGACGCCGCTCGCCGTGGTCGTGGCCATCGCCGCGGTCTGGGCCGCGAACGTCAGTGGGAGCCTGCTGCCCCTGCTGGTCGGCCCGCTGGCCGGGCTAGCCGTCCTCGCGTCGGGGACGATGCTGAGTCTACGGTTCCAGACCGACGAGCGACAGTTCCCGGTCCTCCGGGTGTCGTTTGAACTCCTGACGTTCTGGTGAGCAAGACCGCAGTAGCGAGTAGCCGGGACGTGCCGACCGGCCGTCGGCTCCGTAGAACACGTTCGACCACGGCCAATCCGTCGCACTTTTGGCCGCGAACGCACTGCGTTCTAGCACGCGATGGCCCGCTATCACATCGAGACGTACGGGTGCACCTCCAACCGAGGTGAGACCCAGCAGATAGAGCAGGCGCTCCGGGAGGGGGGCCACCACCCGGCCGACGGCCCCGAGTCGGCAGACGTGGCTATCCTCAACACCTGCACAGTCCTTGAGAAGACCGAGCGCAACATGCTCAGTCGGGCCAGAGAGCTTGACGCGGAGACCCCCGCCGACCTCGTGATTACTGGATGCATGGCCCTGGCCCAGGGCGAACAGTTCCGCGAGGCCGGGCTGGACGCCGAAGTGCTGCACTGGGACGACGTGCCCCAGTACGTTCTCAACGGGGAGTGTCCGACGGTGACGCCGGACACGGAGACGGTCATCAACGGCGTCGTCGGCATCCTCCCCATCGCGCGGGGTTGCATGAGCGACTGCTCGTACTGCATCACCAAGCAGGCGACCGGTCGCATCGACTCGCCCACCGTCGCGGAGAACGTCGAGAAGGCCCGCGCACTGGTCCACGCTGGCGCCAAAGAGATACGGATTACCGGCCAGGACACCGGCGTCTACGGCTGGGACACCAATCAGGGCACCAGCCTGCTGCCGGAACTCCTGGAGCGCATCTGCACCGAGATAGACGGGGAGTTCCGGGTCCGGGTCGGGATGGCGAATCCGAAGGGACTCCACGGGGTGCGAGAAGAGCTGGCACAGGTGTTCGCCGAACACGACGAACTCTACAACTTCATCCACGCGCCGGTACAGTCCGGGAGCGACGACGTGCTCGCGGAGATGCGCCGCCAGCACGCCGTCGAGGAGTATCTCGAAGTGGTCGAGGCGTTCGACGATGCGCTCGACTACTGGACCCTCTCGACGGACTTCATCGTCGGCTTCCCGACCGAGGAACCCGACGACCACGAACAGTCGATGGAACTGCTGCGGGAGACCAGCCCCGAGAAGATCAACGTCACGCGCTTCTCGAAGCGGCCCGGCACCGACGCCGCCGACATGAAGGGGCTTGGCGGCCAGACGAAGAAGGACCGCTCGAAGGCCATGTCCGAGCTGAAGATGGACGTGGTCGGTGGGGCCCACGAGGAGATGATAGGCCGTACCTCGTCGGTGCTGCTGGTCGAGGACGGCACCGACGAGTCGCTGGTGGGCTACGACGAGGCCTACCGACAGGTCGTCATCGTCGACGCCGAAGCGCGGGGGCTCGAAGTCGGTGATTTCGTCGACGTCGAGATTACGAGCCACAGCACCGTCTACGCCTTCGGCGAGCCGGTCGAGCGACCGGTGCTGGCGGACTGAGAGTTTTCTGCGGGCGCGGTGCCCTGCGTCGGCCTACTCACCCCAGGCCTCGTCCAGGAACGCCAGCGCGGCGCCGAACATCGCCAGGTTACCGAAGAAGGCCAGTCGTTCGCCGTCGCGGTCGTCCGGGTCGGCGTTCCAGAAGTCGTGCATGGTCAGCGTCACCACCGCCAGAAAGCTGGCGACGGCGCCGGTCGCGATGCGGGGCAGGCGCCAGAACGCCACCCCCAGTCCGCCGACGAGCATCATCCCAGAGGCCATCGGGGCCAGCAGGTCGGGGAAGGGCACCCCCGCCGACTCGGCGTACTCGACGGTGTCGTCCATGTCCCGGAAGTCCTCGGAGGCCTGTAGCACCATTCCGAGGCCAAAGACGAGTCTCCCGAGTCGGAACCCCGTGCCCTGGCCTGTGTCATCATCCGACATGGTTCCGCCAAGAGTGTGAGACGTAATAAAACGCCGCGCTCATTCGAGGTCCGCGAGCCGTTCGACCTCGTCGTCGTCCTTCCACTCGCCCAGCTCCTTCGGGTCGACGTGGACGAACACGTCGTCGACCTCGGGGAGCGACTTGATGGACTGGATGACCTCGGTCTCGATGTCGTGGGCCTCGTACAGCGTCAGCTCGCCCTCGACCTCGATGTGGAGGCTCACGTCGATTTCGGGGCCGACGTAGTGGGCGATGACGTCGTGGGCGCCCCGGACCTGGTCGTGGGCCAGCGCGCGTTCGAGGATCTCCCGGCGGAGCTCCTCGGGCGGGGCCGCACCCACGAGATAGGCGACGTTGTCCCGGACGACCTCGTAGCCGGTGTAGATGATGCCGACGGCGACGACGACGGCGGCGAGCGGGTCCAGCAGCGGGTAGCCGACCGACGCGCCGACGACACCGACCAGCGCCGCCCCCGCGGTGAGGATGTCGTTGCGATTGTCTTTCGCTGTGGCCACCAGCGCCGGGGAGTGGGAGTCGCCGCCGGCCGCGAGACAGTACCGATAGAGGCCGTACTTCGCGGCCGCCGACAGCACGAGCACGCCGATGGCGTAGGGGCTCTGCGTGACGGCGACGGTGCCGGAAAGCAGCGCCCGACCGGCCTGGTAGAGCACGACGCCGCCCGCGGCGAAGATACCGGCGGCGACGAACAGCGAGACGAACGGCTCGATGCGCTCGTGGCCGTGGGGGTGTTCGAAGTCGGGGGGCTGGGTCGTCAGGTAGAGCCCGGCGACGATGACCAGCGAGTAGGCGGTGTCGGCGGCGCTGTTGACCGCCTCGCTCTGGACGGCCAGGCTCCCGGAGGTGAGCCACACCGCGCCTTTCAGCAGCGCCAGCGCGAGGTTGACACCCAGGACCAGCAGCCCGACCCGCCGGAGTGTGTCGCGCCGGGACATCTATCCTCCAGTTATCGGTCGCCCCTAAAGCCCCTTCGGGGGCGCTTGGACCCGTACGGCGGCGTCCGGCCCGGGGACGGTGGTCCCGTCCTGGCTCGCGAACCCCTCGTGGATGCGCTCGTAGCTGTCGTCGACGGCCTCGACGATGACCTGCGTCTCGCCCACGACGGGCATGAAGTTGGTGTCGCCCTCCCACCGCGGGACGACGTGGGTGTGGAGGTGGTCGTCGATGGAGCCACCGGCCGCCTTCCCGCCGAGGTTCAGGCCGGCGTTGAACGCGTCCGGACCCAGCGCCCGCTCCACGGCGTCGAAGGTCCGCTGTTTCAGCCGGGCGTGGTCCAGCAGCGTCGCCTCGTCGAGGTCGCCGTAGTCGCCGGTGTGGGCGTGGGGGATGACCATCACGTGGCCGGGGTTGTACGGGTAGTTGTTCAACAGGACGAACGCGTGGTCGCTCCGGGCGACGACGCGGTTCTCGCGGTCGGCCTCCTCGTCCCGGAACGCACAGAAGACACAGTCGGCGTCCGGGTTCTTCTCGTCCCGCTCGACCCACTCGATGCGCCACGGCGCGAACACGCTGTCCATACAGGTGGCTCCGGGCCCCGGTGCAAAACCACTTCGACCGGCCGTTTCTCGTATTTAAATTTGCCGGCCGTTCACGGCCCTGAACCGAATATCACAAGTTGAGAATAGCGCTGAAATGCGCTGTAACGGTGGTAACCGTCGCACACCGCAGTCGGCCTCCGAACGGCCGATAAACGGTCTGAACAACCGGAACGGTAGACGGTTTTTATGCTATTATCCGCGGGAATAGCTGGTGGGATGGCCACTACAAACGACGGTGTCGATATGTCCGAGACCTGTACCGATTGCGGACGGGATACACCCCACGCAGTCAGCGTCCAGATACAGACCGAGAGCAGCAAGCAAGAGAACGCCGAGTTCTCGCGGGAACCGTACCGGGTCAGCGAGTGTCAGGTCTGTGGCGCGACGACGAGCACGCGGATGAACAACGCGTAGACGACGTATTTTCACTGTTGGCTCGCCGTGTGAGCCGGTGGCTCTCCGCTGGTACTCGAGTAAAACGAGGGCAGTCAGCGGCGTATCAGCGCTGGCCAGTTGGCGGCGGTGCCCGGAAGAATCGTCTACCGCGGACTCACGGGCGCTTCGCGCCCGTTCGCGGTCGCAAGCGACCGCGCTACCGCGACCGCGTCGTCACGTCCACGCCGTCGTCGGTCACGATGACGGTGTGTTCCTTCTGGCTGACGAACGTCCCCGCCTGCTCTTTGAGGACGGGATAGCCGTGGACCATGTCCTGCTGTTTGAGCCGTCGCAGCGCCATCTTCGCCCGCGGCGAGTCGAGCCAGCGGGCGGCGAAAGGTAGGGTCTTGAACTCCTCGGTGACCTGGTCCAGCACCTGTCGGGCGGTCCGGTCCCGGATATTCCCCTCGCGTTCGAGCGCGAAGATCTCCTCGCTGGACCCCTCCTGGACCTTGCCCCGGCCGTCCGTCGCGAACGGCTCGATGGCGACCACGTCGCCCGGCGACAGCGTCGCCCCCTGGGCCACCTCGCGGTTCGGGATGTTCGGCGCGGTGTGCTGTTCCCAGTGGCCCAGCCCGTGGCCGGTGAGGTTGACGACTGGGTTGAAGCCGTACCCCTCGATGACGTCCTCGACGGCGGCGCCTATCTGGCCCACGTCGACGCCCGGGCCGGCGACCTCCAGGGCCGCATCGAGCGCCTCGGCGGAGGCGGCGGCCAGTTCGTCCTGGCCCGAGAGGTCCACCGTGACGGCGGTGTCCGCCAGCCAGCCGTCGACGTGGACCCCGATGTCGAGGTTCACCATCTCCTCGCCGAACGTGCTCTCGTCGCCGCGCTCGGGCGTCGCGTGGGCGGCCTCCTCGTCGATGGAGATGTTGACCGGGAAGGCGGGCTCGCCGCCCAGCTCCCGGATCTTGTCCTCGGCCCACTCGGCGACTTCGAGGTGGGAGACGCCCACCTCGACGCGTTCGGCGGCCTCGTCGCGCACCTGGGCCAGTATCTCGCCGGCCTCGCGACACTTCTCGTACTGCTCGGCTTCGAAGTCGACGTCGCTCATGTCCCGGCGTTGGGGGGTGTCGGTGAAAGCGTTTGTCGTTGTGTTACGCCGCGTGGCGGTGCCGAGAGACGACGCCGTACCCCAGGAGAACCCCACCCGCGATGACGGCGATGGCCCCGAGACGTACGACGAGCAGTTCGGCGGGCGCCGAAATCGACAACGGGTGCCCGGTCAGCACAGTGTAGGCCGACAGCAGGCTCCCGTCGCCGGCGCTGATACCGACCAACGCCACGAACGCGACCACACCGACACTGACCCCGGAAGCGAGCCACGACCGACCGCGACGGGCCGCGTCGAGGGCGGCGATTCCCCCGACGATTACGGCGACGAGAGCCAAGACGCCGAGCTGGAGGGGCATACCGTTCGTCTCGGCGACAGTAATGATAAGTGTCACGTCTGTCCAGCCCGCGCGGTCTGCATCGCGGCGGTGTTGTGTTCGCGTCCGACCCGGCCCTCGTGGTCCAGCACGAGAACACCCGCTTTGCCGCCCGTCTCGGCATCGAACTCGGCGATGGCCTCGCTGGCGGCCTCCCGGGGGCTGTACGTGTCGAGCAGTTCGACGGCACGCCGTGCCAGACCGAAGCGGGCGATAGCCTCGCCCTCGCCGGTCGCGGTGGCGCCGCCGCGGTCGTCGGCGAAGAACCCGGCGCCCAGTTGCGGCACGTCGCCGACGCGGCCGGCGAGCGCGAACCACCGGCCCGCGGTCGAGGTGGCCGCCGCGAGCCGGTCGCCGTCGGTCGCCACCGCGCCGACGGTGTCGGTGCCCGAAAAGTGCTCGCGGACCCAGTCGAGGTGAGCGTCGTCGCCGAACGGGGGCGGGTCGGCGTCGTCGTAGCGCGCTCGGGTCGCCTCGGTCAGCAGGTCGACGTCGGTGTCGACATCGTGGGCGGCCGCCAGCTCGACGGCCGGGTCGCCGGCGACGAGGAGGTGGGGCGTCTCCCGGGCGACGACGGCCGCGGCGTCGGCGGCGTGGGCGACGCCGGTCAGTCCGGCCACGGCGCCGGTTGTCCCCGTGTCGGTCATCACACCGGCCTCGGTGCGGACGACGCCGTCGCTCTGGACGGCCCCGCCGACGCCGGCGTTGAACGCGGGGGCGCGTTCCAGCGGTCGAATCGCCTGTCTGACGGCGTCGAGCGGGGTTTCGGCGGTCCCAGCGTCCGCCACCGCGTCTGCGAGTGCTTGCTGGCGGTCGGCCGGCTCCGCGGGCGGACTGCCGGCCCCACCGTGGACGGCGACGTACATACAACGGCTTGGGCTGTCGAGCGGAAAACATATTCCCCGCCCCGTGGAGCCATCGACCATGCCCATGTACCGCCGCGAATCGGCCGGGGACTACCGCGTAGTCGACCGCTGGCACCGCGGCGTCGGCTGGCAAGCGGTCCCCGAAGAGGACGGCCTGCGGACGAGTCACGCAGTCCGGGCCCCCGACGGCGGCGTCTGGCTGGTCGACCCGCTGGACGCACCCGGCGTCGGCGACGTCTACGCCGACCTCGGCGACGTGGTCGGCGTCGCCGTGCTGGCCGACTACCACGCCCGCGACGCCGCGGCCTTCGCCGAGCGCCACGACGTGCCGGTGACTGTGCCGACGGGGCTGGACCGCGTCACCGAGCGGATCGACGCACCCGTCCGGCGCGTGACCGACTCGCTGGCCGGCTTCGACCTGCGCCGGGTCAGCCCCCTCCGTGCGTGGACAGAGACCGTCGCCTACCGTGAGCGCGATAGAACACTGTACGTCCCGGACGTACTCTCCTCGGGCGCAGCCTTTACTGTCGGTGACGAACGGCTCGGTCTGAACGTCCTCGCGCGCCTGTCCCCGCCCCGCGAGGCGTTCGCCGATATCGACCCCGACCGGGTGTTGCTGGGTCACGGCGACGGTGTCTTCGGCGACGCGAGCGACGCACTCGACGACACCTTGGGGAACGCCCGCCGCAGGCTCCCCCGTGCACTGGTCTCGACGGCGCCGCGGGAACTCCGGGCGATGGTCGACGCGGTCCGGTAATATTGCCGCGTCCTCGGGTGGTGTACGTTACCAAATCGCCGGCAAAACGGCAGCCCTTTAGGGACAACTATCATGGGGCGCGATATGGGCTACGACTACGACAAAGTGGATGTCCCGGACGAGGGACAGCAGATCGAAGTTACCGACGACAACGAGCTTTCGGTTCCCGAGAAACCGATCATCCCCATCATCCACGGGGACGGTATCGGGACGGACGTGGGTCCGGCCGCCCAGAAGGTCCTCGAAGCGGCCGCCGAGGCCACCGGCCGCGACATCTCCTGGATGCGCGTCTACGCCGGCTCCAGTGCCCGCGAGATGTACGACGAGAACCTCCCCGACGACACCGTCGAGGCCATCAAGGAGTTCAACGTCGCCATCAAGGGGCCGCTGACGACCCCCGTCGGCGCCGGGTTCCGCTCGCTGAACGTCGCGCTCCGGAAGACGCTCGACCTCTACGCGAACGTCCGCCCGACCTACCACCTCGACGGCGTCCCCTCCCCCGTCAAAGACCCCAGCGAGATGGACATGGTCACGTTCCGGGAGAACACCGAGGACGTCTACGCCGGCATCGAGTGGGAGGCCGGCACCGACGAGGTCGAGGAGGTCAAGGCGTTCGTCGAAGAGGAGATGGGCTACGATTCGACCATCCACGACGGCCCGGTCGGCATCGGTATCAAACCCATCACGGAGTTCGGCACGAAGCGGCTCGTCCGTGAGGCCATCGACTACGCTATCGAGGAGGACCGCGATTCGGTCACGCTGGTCCACAAGGGCAACATCATGAAGTTCACCGAGGGCGCCTTCCGTGACTGGGGCTACGAGGTCGCCGAAGAGGAGTACGGCGAGGACGTCATCACCGAGGACGAGCTCTGGGAGGAGTACGACGGCGAGGCCCCCGAGGGCACGCTGGTCGTCAACGACCGCATCGCGGACAACATGCTCCAGCAGCTCCTCACTCGAACGGGCGACTACGACGTCATCGCGACGATGAACCTCAACGGGGACTATATGTCCGACGCCGCCGGCGCACAGATCGGCGGCCTGGGCATCGCTCCCGGCGCGAACTTTGGCCAGGCCCGCTGTCTCGCCGAGCCGGTCCACGGCTCGGCGCCCAAGTACGCCGGCGAGAACAAGGTCAACCCGACCGCGATGATCCTCTCCGGTCGCCTCATGCTCGAGTACATGGGCTGGAAGGACGCCGGCCAGCTCGTGCGTGACGCCGTCGAGGAGACCATCTCCAGCGGCCAGGTCACCTACGACCTCGAGCGACAGATCGAGGGCGGCGAGAAGCTCTCGACCTCCGACTTTGCCGACGCCGTGGTCGAGAACATTCGCGACCTCGCCTAGCGCGACCCTCGACGCTCCGTTTTTCACTGCCACGTCCCGTAGCCGCGCGGTCGCCGCCCTCAGCCACCGGCGTTCGACTCGGTCGCCCACGCCGGCCGGGTCGGGCCGGTCTCGCCCACGCGTCGAACGGTAAAGCGCATACGAACAGTCACGGGCCGGCCGCTATCGGCGTCGTCCGCCTGCGCGCGGACCGTGATAGTGCGGACGGCACCGTCGTGTATCTCGCCGTCGAGGGTACCGTTGCGCCCGCGACGCAGGTCGGCCGGCAGCGGGACGGTCAACGGACCGGTCTGGCGGCCATCGACGAGCGTCCGGCCGTCGTCCTGCTCCGTGGTCACGTCGAACCCCATCAGCACCCGCCGGAGAAAGCCGGAGAGGGTGATGTCGTCGAAGCCGGTGCTGTCGCTGACAGTCACGGTCGTCGTCCCGTTCGCGGCACTCACGCGCCGGAACTCGGTCGAGCGGGTCTGCCAGATAGTGAAGTTCGTGACTGCCTGCGGGTAGGGCTCGCGCACCTGACGGTCGTAGCGGTAGGCGTCGTCTGGCCCGACCGCAAACTCGTCGACGAGGCTGGCGGTCGTCCCGTTTTCGTACTCGACGGTGAGTGCAACCGTCGTCGTGTACGACCGGTCGGTCAGGGCTCGCCGATGGCGGTCGGCTATGTCGGTCGCGTCGCCGGGCGTCGCCCCGTCGACGGTCGGGACCGGTGCGGGCGTCACCGTCTCGCCGCCACCGCCGCTGTCGAACCCCTGACAGCCCGAGAACAGGAGGAGGACGGCGACCGCGAGGGTGTGACCGCGGACCATACACGCCAATCCGTGTCGGCGGGGAAACCGTTTGTGCCGACGACCACGGGAGCGAGCGGTGACTCGGTGGCAGCCACACAGCGCGCGCCGAAACGAACCGCGTCGCAAACACTTTACTGCCCGAACGGTTCCGTGGGCACATGGCTTCCCTCCCCGTCGAGATTCTGCTCGGCATCTATCTGGGGTTGCTCGTCGGCGTCATCCCGGCGCTGGTCTCGTGGGCCCTGGGCTTTGCGTTCAAATATTTCACCGGGGTGACCATCCCCGGCCTGGGTGTCGTCGTGCTGGCCATCGCGCTGGCCGGCGTCAGCGGCGGGCTGCTGGCGCTCGCGGACAAGTCCATCACCTCCGCGCCCAACGCCGAGCGCGTCGTCACCGCCATCCTGCTGGTCGGGATGGTGTCGCTGTACGCCCACAGCCAGGGCGACAAGATGGGCGCGACGTTCCCGAAACGGCTCTCCCTGCAGGGGTTGCGTGACAAGCGCCTGTCGGCGGACGTGGTGGAGCTGGTCGGCGGGCGCGACGAGGTCCGCATCCGCGTGGCCGGCGACGTGGCCGACATGGAGGGGTATCCGCCCCTGCCCGAGCCGCTGCGGGCCGAGATTCGAAGCGGCGAGTGGACGTTCCCCGTCGACCTCCGCATCGGTGAGCTCGAAGCCCGCATGGAAGAGCGCCTGAAGACGGAGTTCGACCTCGGTGACGTGGCCGTCAGCATCGACGAACAGGGCCGGGCGAGTATCACCGCCGCGCCGCCCTTCTCGGGTCTCTCGAAGCGAATCAGTGACGGGCGACACGCGGTGTCGGTCGACGCCCTGCTCCCGACCGGCCTCGGGCGCAAAGACGAGGTGACGATACTGACCCCCGACGCCGAGGTCCGGGGGACCGTCGTCAGCGCGCGAACGACGGAGACGGAGAAAGCGAAACCCGTCGAGACGCCCGATACCCCCGACGTCGCTGACGCCGACGCGCCGCCGACAGTCGTGCGGGCACCGACGACCGCCGGCGGCGAGGGCCGGCTCACCGTCGCGGTGACACGGACCGACGCTGGACCGCTCCTGCGGACCGACAGCGCGAAGGTGGTCGTCGAACCCCGCGGGACCCGCCGCGAGTACGAACTCATCTCACTCCTTCGCCGGGCCGGTAACGGGTTCCGACGGCTGGCGCTCGACGCCGACAGCGCCCTCGACGGGCAGACGCTCCGTGAAGCCCGAGTGCGGGAGACCTACGGCGTCGCGGTGCTGGCCGTCCGGAAACAGGGCGGCTGGCGCCTCGCGCCGCGTGGGGACACCCAGCTCGCCGCCGGCGAGGAGCTGTACGTGGTCGGGACCACCGACGCGCTGGATGCCTTCGAGGAGGCGGTCGCGTGACCGCCGCTGCGCCGGTTCGACCGCTGCAACTGGGGCCGCTCCAGAGCAACCCGACCACCGAGGACCCGATACTGCTGGCGGCGTGGCTCCTGGGCGTCGGTCTCGCCGCCGCGGTCGCGGCGGGTCTGGTCGCGCTGGTGTACCGCTGGTACGTCCGCGAACGGGTCCCGACCGGGCTGGGCGTCCTCTTCGGGCTGACCGTCGTCTCGGTGTACGTCGGCGCGACGGGCGCGCTCGGCGCCGTCATCTCGGACCCGGCGGCCGAGGAGGCCATCCTCCAGACGAGCGACGTGCTCCCGAATCTCGGTGCCTTCGCTATCGGGGCCGCCGGCTCCTCGGTCGGCATCCGGGTCGGCGACGCCGTCGGGACGGACCTCTTCGCCGCCACCGGCGGTCGCACCGTCGACGCCGACGTGAGCGATATCGTCCAGACGGTCGGTCGGGTCACCTCGGTGAAACTGCCCGAGGACATCGACGACATCGTCGGCTACGACCCGATGCCCGAGCAGACGAAAGCGTCGCTGGCCGGCAAGCGCTTTCTCTTCCCCCGTCGGCTGACGAAGGGGGAGCTTCGCGACCGGCTCGTCAGCCGGCTCAAGACCGACTACGGCGTCGGGCACGTCGACCTCGAACTCGACGACGACGGCGGCGTCGACTACATCGCCGTCGGCTCGCGGGCGGCCGGTATCGGACCCACGCTCCCGCCGGCGACCAACGCCGTCGCGGTGCGGGCCGACCCCGCCAACGCCGCCAGCTCCGGCGACCTCGTGCAGGTGTGGGACACCGACCCCAACGAGCGCGTGCTCACCGGCGAGCTGCGCGGCGTCGCGGGCGACGTGGTCACCGTCGCCATCGACGCGTCCGACACGCCCAAGCTCGACCCGACTACTGAGTACAAGCTGGTCACACTCCCCGTTCAGGACCGCCCGGACCGCGAGTTCGCCTCGCTGCTCCGGGCCGCCGACGAGACGATGGGGACCATCACGGTCCCAGCGGGTAGCGAGCTCGCCGGTACGGCCATCGGCGAGCTGGGCGTCACCGTCGCGGCCATCACACAGCCCGACAGCCCGCCGGAGCCGATTCCCTCGCGCGAGCGCGTGCTCGACGACGGCGACGTCATCTACGCTATCGCCACGCCGGAGGCGCTCCGGCGCGTCGAGACGGCCGCGAACCGACAGCGGCCACCGGAGGTGACCGACGAGGACGGAATCGACGACGCCAGCGAGGCCGACGACGAGCGGGCGACCGGCGGCGACGAGCCGGTGGCCGATGAACCGGCCGACGGGAACCTCCTCGCGGAGGGGGACGACGAGTCCAGCGACGACGAGCCCTCGACCGAGGCCCGCGGGGAGACGAACGAAGACTCCGAACCGACCGACGACAGCGCGCGGAACTGACACGCCCGGCTGTGCGTTCGTACCGATAGCTCCTCCCTCGGGGTGGCAGATTCCGTGGGCTCGTCACAGCCGGTAGTCCGAGCGGACCGTGGCACAACGCTCTTTAGCCGGGCTCTCCGGGTTCACGTATGGAGTGGAAGCTGTTCGCACACCTCCGTGACGCCGCCGGTGACGAGTCCGTGAGCGTCGACGTCGAGCCCGGCGAGACCGTCGGGGCGGCGCTCACCGCGCTGGTCGAGACCGAGCCGGCGCTGCGTGCGGAGCTGTTCGAGGACGGCGAGCTGGCCGACCACATCCGGCTGCTGGTCGACGGCGAGGACGCCTTCGGCGCGCGTGAGGGCCTGGACACCGTCGTGACGGCTGAGACGGAGCTCGCACTGTTTCCACCGGTCAGCGGAGGCTGAGAGGTACCCAGCAGCGGTTTCGGGGAACAGCGTTTCAGGTCAGGTCCACGGAGAGCACGAAGTCGGGCCAGTCGGCCAGCTCGGCCCGGACAGCGGCGGCCTCGGCGACGTGACGCGGAGTTTCAGCTATCAGGACACGCGTCCCGTCCACACCGACTCCGGCGGCGTCGGCCCGAATCGCGTCGAACAGCGCCGCGGCCGCCTCGCGGTCGTCCCAGGCGCCGACGGCGTACTCCGCGAGTCGGTCGCCCTCGGGACCGTCCCGCTGGCCGGTCCGGCAGGCCATCCCCGACGTCCCGTCAGCCCTGACCGCGAAGACGGTCTCGTCGTCGGCCAGCCGGTGGAGTCGGTCGCGAGTGAGTTCCGAAAGCGCCCACGCCCGGGCCGTGTCGAGGGCCAGTCCCGACAGGTGTGTCCGGGCCTCGCTCGCGGTCCAGTAGCTCCACGCGGCGGCGGGGTCGTTGGGCACGGGCGCCTCGGGCTCTGCGTCCGCTCGGGGCTGGGGGTGTGCGAAGCGAAAGGCCGTGTCGGGCTCGAAGCCGGCGGCGACCGACTGGCCCAGCCCGGCGTCGTTCCAAGAGAAGACCATGTTGCGGCCGACCGTCGCGCCCCGCTCGCGGGCCCAGTCGAAACAGTGCTCGACCATGGCCAGTCCCAGCCCCTCGCCGCGGTAGTCGGGGTCGACACGCATCCCCTGGAACCACGCCTCCGTCTCCGTGAGCATGACCGCCTGACAGAGCCCGGCGGCGGTGCCGTCGACCTCGGCGACGACGGTGTGCTGGTCGGGCCCGTCACTTTCGACCCACGACTCGAACACGTCCGGGATGTAATCGACCGTCTCCGGGCGGTCCGCCCAGACCTCCTCGGCGAACGCGACGACGGCGTCAGCGTCGTCGAGCCGGGCCTGCCGGACGGTCGGGTCCATATCGAGACATCGGTGCCGGACAGCAAAAAGCCACAGCGTCGGAACGGCCACTCGCGGCAGGGCCCGAGGGGCGCCGGCGGGTCGTCCCTACTGCTCCGCCTGATCCCGGACGTCCTCGGGGACCTCCACCGACACCGGTTCGCCGTAGTCGCTGAACCGGAGTTCGAACTCGGCATCGAACGCGCTTACCTCGTCACCGTTCTCACCGCTCACCCGTACCGACGCCGAGAGCGCGCGGCCGGTCTGTCTGTCGAACCGAACGTCCATCGTGATGTCGGTGATGGACTCCGGCGACAGCGTCCCGCCCGCGTCGTCCGCACCGAACATCGTCCAGAGCGCCGTCGTCTGCGAGGCGTTCTCGGCCTCGATCTGGTAGACGTAGGCGTCCTCTGTGTGCGCGGTCCCGAAGTACTGGCTGATGTTCGCCGTATCCGGTGTCATCTCGTCGTCGGTGTCGTTTCGCACCGGTCGGCGACTGTACGTCGGTTCACCGCCTGCTGTGACCGTCTTGCTGTAGGTCGTCCCACCGACGGTCCACTCCTGGCTCGTCTGGTTCGAGTACGTCGCGCCATCGATGACCAGTGTCTGTGTCGATTCAGTGTAGCTCGTCCCGGCAGTGAGATTCTCGTCGGTGGACTCCGTGAGCCGCACGCGACTATCCACAGTGCTGTTCTCCGACTCGACAGTCATGTCGACCCGTATCGTCATCTCGCTGTGCCGGGAGCCGGCGTCCGTCGTGTTGCCGATGAACGCGAGCGGCGTTTCGTACACCGATACCGACTGGCTCTGGTCGCCCACCGACAGCGTGTGCTCGCCCGTCTCCTCGAACGTGTGTGCGAGCGAGACGGTCGTCGACTCGCCGGCCTCGAGGGTGACGGATTCGGTCGCGACTGTCTCGCCGTCGGCGGTCAGCGTCGCGTTGTACGTCCCCGCGGCGTCGCCCGTGTTCGTCAGTGGGACCTGCACCACTGCCGGTTCACCGACGACGCCACCGGCGGGAAACACGACCGACTCGGAGACGGTCGTCCCACTCGCTGCCTCGCTGGACCCGTCCAGCGCGGAACAGCCGGAGACGACCAGTAGCACGACAACGAGCAGTGTTACCCCTGTCCGTCGCATAATTCAGTACTCTCGGCGCGGGACAAAGAGATATCGGTCAGGACACCGCCCGAGTGGCCGCTACAGCCACGGCGTCGAGCGCTGCTGGATCTCGCCGGCCAGCGACTCGCCCATCGTATCCGCCACGTCGTCGCTGTTCGCGAGCGCCCACATCAGCTTGACCTTGGCGGTGCCGGGGAGCATATCCTCGCCCTCGACGACGCCGGCCTCCAGCAGGTCCCGGCCCGTGTCGTAGACGCGGTCACACACCCGGCCCTCGAGACACTGGCTGGTCATCACGACCGGGATATCCAGGTCCTCGATGACGGCTATCCAGTCGGTGTTGACGTGGCCCAGTCCGGTGCCCTCGATGACCAGCCCGTCGCTGGCCTCGGCAGCGGCTTCGAGCAGGGCGGTGTCCATCCCCGGCGTGAACTTGACGAGTTCGACGTCGGTCGCGAGGTCGTCCTGCAGCGCCAGCTCGTTCGCGCCCCGCTCGACGTGCTCGCGTCGGAACCGAACCGTACTCTCGCCGTCGGTGTCGTAGTCGACGACGCCCAGCGGCTTCGCGCCCACCGTCTCGAAGGCGTCCCGCCGGGAGGTGTGGTTCTTGCGCACGCGGGTGCCGCGGTGGAGCGCACAGCGGTCGTCGGACTCCCCGGCGTGCATACAGACCAGCACCTCCGCGCAGTCGCTCGTGGCGGCCTCGACGGCCGAGACGGCGTTCATCACGTTGTCAGAGGAGGGTCGGTCCGCCGAGCGCTGGCTGCCCGTGAAGACGATGGGTACCGGCGTATCCAGCATGAAGGCCATCGCCGAGGCGGTGAACTGCATCGTGTCGGTGCCGTGCATGACGACGACGCCGTCGGCGCCGGCCTCGATTTCGTCGCGGATGGCCCCGGCGAGGTCCTGCCAGACGTCGGGGGTCATGTTCTCCGAGAGGATGTTGGCGACGACGCGGCCGCGGTAGTTGGCCATCCCCGCGAGGTCGGGCACCGCCCGGAGGACGTCCTCGGCGTCGAACTGTGCCGTCACCGCGCCGGTGCGGTAGTCGACGGTCGAGGCGATGGTGCCACCCGTGGAGATGAGCGACACCGTCGGGAGGTCGTCGTCGAACTCGATTTCGGAACTCGACTCCTCGTCCTGTGCGCTCTCGACGTCGTAGACGTCCGATTCGAGCACGTCGACGCTCGCCTCGTCCCGGTCGATACCCACGTTGTACCCCCCGTCGAGCTTGACCACGAGGTGGTCGGCCGTGCTGGAGGGGAGCAAGACGCCCTCGTAGCGCTGGTCCGCGCGGTCGACGCGGACCCGGTCGCCTGCGTTCATATCCGCCAGTTCTGGCTGCCGTGACTTGAACCCACTCGTTCGCTCCCGCTGAACCGTGCCGGCGTCAGCCAGCGACCGACTCCGGCTGGACCGTGCCGGCTGACACGCGTCAGACGGGCCCATAAAGGACATACGTCAAGCGGACCCAGTACAGGTATGGCCGAACGAACGGCGGAGCGAACCCGCAGCTCAGACGGGGACGCCGAATCGACGGACACGACGGCCACCGACGCGATAGACACGTCGCTCGGGTCGCTGTCCGACGAGGCCACCGACACGGAAGCGGAGTCCGGCGGGAGTTACTTCTCGGTCCGGGCGCTGATTGTCGCGTTCGGGGCCATCGGCGGCGGGATGACACTTGGCAGTCTGGTCCCGATGATTCCGTTCACCGCCTTCGCCGGCATCCCCGCCGGGGCCTTTCTCCACGGGCTGCTGGACCGCGAGCGCCGCTACGCCGAGACGGCCGTCGCCGGCGGCCTGCTCGCCGGGCTGGCGGTCATCACGTCGCTGCTCCCGCAGGTACTGGCCGGGCTGAACGGCACGCGACTGTTCGCCATCGCCGCCGCCGTCGGGCTGGTGCTCTCGGTGGTCGGCCACTACTTCGGCCGAGACCTCCGGGACGGGCTGACTCGCGACATCTAGTGTAGCTGCCAGCCGTCGTCAGTCTGTTCGACGACGTCCTCCTCGGCGAGCCGACCCAGCGCCTTCTCGACGAGCTCCGGCGGCGCCTCGACCTCGCGGGCCAGCGCACGCACCGACATCGGACCGTGGGTAAGCGCGCTCACCAGCTCCGCGTACAGCCGCCCCTCGCCGTCCTCGATGGCCGCGTCGAACTGGTCGCGGACGTCGGTCACGCGACCCTGGACCCATCGCTGGGCCAGCGAGAGCTCGTTTTCCAGCTGTTCGAGCCGGCTGAGCTGCCGGGCCAGGTCCCGGAGGTCGCCGTTGCCCTCGTCCTCGACCTCGATGGAGAGGTGCCGGCACCTCGAGATGTCCAGTCCGGTACTCGCGGGATAGGCGCTCTTCGTCCCGAACTCGTAGGGCGAGACCCGCACTTCCAGCCGGAGGTTCCGCGAGATGGAGAAGTACTTCCGGCGCTGGTCGTCGGTCCGGGAGTCGACCAGCCCCGCCTCCTCCAGTTTCTTGAGGTGGTCGATGACGGCTTTCGGGCTGACGCCGAGATACTCGCTTATCTCGGTGACGTAACAGGGTTTGTGCGCGAGGAGGCGCAGAATCCGCCGGCGGTTGGCGTTTCCAAGCAGGTCGAGCAACTCGGCGGAGTCCATTCACCTGACGTAACGGGTCGTAGTAAAAAAGCGTGACCCTCGACGGACCGTCAGTTCCGGGACCGGCCCGGCGCGTCGTCGCTCCCCCCGCCGGCGTTACCGTTCCCCCCGCCGGCCGCCCCGCGCTGGCCGCCGGACGAGCCGTTCGGGGAACCGCCCGCGTCGCCAGTGCCGCTCGTCGAGTCGGCCTCGGTACCGCCGTCGGTGGCGTTACCGTCCGAACCAGCCGTCTCCCCGCCCTGTGTTCGGTTCGCGGGCGGCCCGTTCGTTCGGTTCGTCGGCTGCTCACTGTTGCCCCTGTCGGCCGACGGACCGCGCTCACCTCGGTCCTCGGGCGGACCACGGTCTTCGGGCGGGCCGCGGTCTGCGGGCGGACCACGGTCTTCGGGCGGACCACGGTCTGCGGGCGGGCCGCCACCCAGCCCGCGGGCGATGGCTGCGACTTCCGGCCCCTTCAGCTCGGAAGCGTTCTGTCGGAGTCGCTCCAGCCGGCTATCGTTCACACCGGCCCGTGCCGCGGCCTCGTCGGTGTCGTTTATCGCCGTCCGCAGCGCGTCGATACGGGCGCTGAGGCGACTCTGCTGGGCGATATAGGCAGGCTCGGAGATATTCCCGGTCTCGTATCGCTCCTGCAAGCTCGCGTTCTGCCCCCAGAGCCGGTCCAGCCGGCCCTCCAGTGTGCCGGCCCGGTCCCTGACGAGCCGTGCCCGGTCGCTGGCGTTCGACTGGTCGAACCCGGCCTTCCACATCCCGTTCTCGATGGAGTCGTTCAGCGCGGAAGAGCTGGACTGGGTAAAGGCCGTCAGCTGTGCCCCCATCCCTGCGGTCGCCCCGCTCTCGTTGGTCGTGTTACGGGTCGCCGTCGCAGTCTCCTGGGCCATGATAGTCGGTGAGACCAGCATGGCGACGGCGACCGACACGACGAGCAGCGTGTGGCGGTGAGTCATCTATCAGCGTGTATGGCAACCCCGAGTAAAAACCGGGCCGTTCGTTCGTGTCGTTCACGTGCACACGAGGCCGCCCGAGCTAGTCCAAGAGCGTTTATTCTCCGCTCTCGTCCAGTCGCGGCAGCCAGCGAGCCGCCACTGCGACCGACAGGACCGACAGGGCCACGGTGGCGACGACGAGGGCCGGCCCCGGCTCGTAGCGCAGCGGCGGGTAGTAGCCAAAGCCGTAGTCTACCACGTCGTTGGCCAGCGCCAGCACCAGCGCCGTCGCCAGCGCCCCGGGCGTCGTCCGCGCGTAGTGGGGGACCAGCGCCCCCTCCGCGACGAAACCGACGTGGGTGAGGATGATACCGAAGTACGCCCACAGCGCGGGGAAGTAGACGGTAAAGCCGAGGTTCAGCGCGACGACCGTCCAGATACCCATCTTCAGCAGCCACACCAGCGCGATGGTGTGGAGATACGCCAGCGGGAGGTTCGTCGGGACCTCCTCGAGCGACTCGCCGAGGAACGGCCACAGCGTCACCAGCGACAGCGTCACGAGGAACAGTGCCGTCGGCGAATCGGCGTACAGCGGCCAGAGGAACGTCGAGACGGCCGGCATCGTCTCGACGTAGTAGCGGACCCCGACGAGGATGGCCACGGCGTTGACGACGACCAGCCAGATCAGACTCGGCGCGTTCTCCAGATAGTAGCGCGCGTACCGCCGTGGGAGCGGCCCCCGACTCTCCATACAGAGGGTGCAAGACGGCGGTGTGAAACCCTGTCGGTACTAGTCGCAGAACGCGGTGTGGTCGTCGCGGCCGTGGTGAGGGGACTGTGACGGTGATTGATACCCCTGCAAACAGCCAGAAAGCCCCTTTCAGTCCCACCCAGCGCTGTTTGACCAACCGGCTACGGGTGGGACTGAGCGGAGCCGACTGCTCCGCGAGGGAAGCGAGCGCGCGCAGCGAGTCGCAGTAGCCCAGCGACCGGGGGCTTTCTGGCTGTCCAAATTGGCGACTCTGCGGTACCCAGCAACGAGACGGTCATTCTTGTTCAGAGCAACCGAGACTGCTAGAATAGCCCGACGACAAGAGGATTTCGCCGAAAGCTTTTATATATGTATGTGCATCGTTCACGCGTACCGATGTTCGAACAGTTCTCACGCGGCTACTACCTCGGCCGACTCTACGTCGAACCGCGAGACGGCGGGGCCGCGATGTGTCGGGACCAGCACGAGCGAGTGAATCGACAGCTGTACGGCGACGAGGGGGTAACACGGACAGACCTGCCGCTGGTGATGAAGCTCGGCCGGCGTCACTTCCCCGTCCGGGGCGACGAGGAGGTGCCGGCGGACACGCTCGCGGTTCCGGAGGTCGTGCTGGACGACGCGGACATCCGGAACCCACCGAGTCTGAGCGAGGTGTTCCTCGCGAAGGCCGACCACGCGGCCCAGTTGCTGTCGGTGGCAGAGACGAGCGGTTCGCTGCCCGACAGCGCGGTGTAACCGGCAGCGCTGGCGAGCCCTTCGCGGGCAGCCACTTTTAAGCCGGTCGCCGGATGCAGTACAGCCAATGCTGGACCGGCTGCTGGGGCGCGCGTCGCTGAAAGAACGCGTCTCCGAACTCGAAGAGGCAAAGCGCCACCTGGAGCGGCAACTCGAGGCGGAGGAAGAACGGCGCGCCGAGGCGACGACGGCCCGACAGCGGGCCGAGGAGCGCGAGAACCGGCTGGAGGACCGCGTGGCCGAACTCGAAGACCGCGTCGAGCGCCTGGGGTCGGCCGACGGCGCCAGTAGCGGCCACACTGCCGAGCGGCTCCACGGACACCGGGTCGGGGAGATACTCGACCGGCTCGAATCGTTCGAGAGCGGCCCCGAGGGCGTCTTCACGGCCTACGTCGCCGACGAACACGACGTCCCCGACGTGGTCCGAGCGGCCTTCGGCGACCGCACCGAGGCTGTGGCCGGGGCCGCACCGTGTCTGGCGGTCACCGACGACGCGGGGCTGCTGTCGGCTTGCCTCTCGGTGCCCGTTCCACCCGAACCCTTCGCGGGCTGGGACGACGGCGTGCAGTTGGAGCGGTCGTGGTTCGAACCCGCCGGCGAGCATACGGTCGCGCTGGTCCGCTCGGACCTGTTCTCGCTCGGGGAGTACGACAGCCGCGAGCGGACGGCCTTCCACGGCTTCGACTCGGAGCTGAAGAGCCAGCACTCCAAGGGCGGCTTCTCCCAGTCCCGGTTCGAGCGCCTGCGCGACCAGCAGATAGCGAGCCACGTCGAGCGCTGCGAGGCCGCTATCGACGAAGTCGCCCCCGAGCGACTGTACGTCGTCGGCGAGGGGTCGGTCATCCACGAGTTCGACGAGCGCGCCGCCGTCACCAGGACCGTCGACGCCACCGGTGACCCCGAAACCGCGCTCGCCGACGCGGTTCGGTCGCTGTGGACCGTGCGACTGGTCGTCCCCTGAGGGCCCGGCGCCCCTAGCTTTAGGCACTGTCCCGGCGACTTCTACGTATGCAGGTCGCCGTTCTCGCTCACGATTCGTTTCCCGATCGCGCCAAGACGGCGGTCGGACTGCTCCGCTACGGCGACCACGAGGTCCGGGCGGTACTGGACCGCGAGTCGGCCGGCGGGCGGGTCGCCGACCACCTCACCGACGTGCAGGACGCCCCCATCGTCGCGTCGATGTCGGCGGCCCCCGACGTCGACGCGCTGGTCATCGGCGTCGCGCCCATCGGCGGCGGGTTCGACGAGTCCTGGCGGTCCGACGTCGCCGTGGCCCTGGAGCGTGGCTGTCACGTCCTCTCGGGGCTACACTACTTTCTCTCAGAGGACGCGGAGTTCGCCGACCTGGCCGAGACCCACGGCGGCCAGCTCGTCGACGTGCGCAAGCCGCCCGAGAACCTCACCGTGGCCGACGCCAGTGCGGGCGAGGTCGACGCGACCGTCGTCACCACCGTCGGCACCGACTGCTCGACGGGGAAGATGACCACGTCGTACGAACTCCGGGACGCGGCCCGCGAGCGGGGTCTCGATGCCGTCGTCGTGCCGACAGGCCAGACTGGCGTCGTCATCGAAGGGTGGGGCATCGTCGTCGACCGGGTCGTCTCGGACTACGCCGCCGGTGCGGTCGAGCGACTCGTCGAGACGCCGGTTGGAATGGACCTCGTAATCGTCGAGGGGCAGGGGTCGCTCGGCCACCCGGCGTACTCCGGCGTGACGGCGAGCATCCTCCACGGGTCGGCGCCGGACGCACTGGTCATGTGCCACGAGGCCGGCCGCGAACGCGTCCACGGCTACGAGTCGTTCGAGATACCGCCGCCCGGCGACTACGCCGACCTCTACGAGCGGGTGGCCGCGCCGGTTTCGGACGCCTCGGTCGTCGCCGGCGCGCTGAACACCCAGTCGCTCGCCGAGGACGCGGCCGCCGACGCCGTGGCGGCCTACGGCGAGGCCATCGACGCGCCGGCGACCGACCCGGTCCGGGACGGGGTGCCCGACGACCTGCTGGAGGCGATACTGTGAACTGGACCGTCGAGCGCCACGACCTGCCCCTTGCGACGCCGTTCGGTATCAGCCGGGGGACCAGCGAGGTTTGCGAGTGTGTCGTCGTCGAACTCACGCACGAGGGGACCACCGGATACGGCGGGGTCACCCCGTCGTCCTACTTCGGCGAGACGGCCGAGACGGTGGCGGAGACGCTCCCGGACCTGCTCGACACCGTCGAGGAGGTCGGCGACCCCCACGCGGGCCAGCGTATCGAGCGACTGTGCCACGAGGCGGCGCCCGAACAGCAGGCGGCCCGCAGCGCCGTCGGTATCGCCGTCGCCGACTGGGCCGCCCGCGACCTCGGCGCCCCGCTGTATCGCCAGTGGGGGCTGGACCCCGACCGCGTGCCGCCGACGAGCTACACCGTCGGCATCGACCCGCCCGAGCGGATGGCCCAGAGGGCCGAGGCGGCCGTCGGGGCCGGCTTCGGGAGGCTGAAGCTGAAGCTCGGTAGCGACGACGACCGGGCCCGCTTCGACGCGGTGCGAGAGGCCGTCCCCGACGCCGAGTTGCGGGTCGACGCCAACGCGGCCTGGGACGCCGACGAGGCCGTCGCGAAGGCGGGGTGGCTGGCGGCCGGCGGCGTGACGATGCTCGAACAGCCCGTCGCCGCCGACGACATCGACGGACTCCGCCGCGTCACCGACGTGACGGCGATGGCGGTGTGTGCCGACGAGGCCTGCCAGACCGCGACGGACGTCCCCCGGCTGGCCGACGCCTGCAACCTCGTCAACGTCAAACTCGCCAAGTGCGGCGGCCCCCGGGCGGCCCGGCGGCTGGTCCACACGGCAGACGCCCACCGGCTCTCGACCATGCTCGGCTGTATGGTCGAGTCGAACGCCTCGCTCGCCGCCGCCGTCCACCTGGCACCCCTCGTCGATTACGCCGACCTCGACGGCGCACTCTTGCTCGAGGCCGACCCCTTCGACGGCGTCGGCCTCGACGGCGACCGGTTCGACCTCCGGCAGGTGTCGGTGGGGACCGGTGCGCGCCGACGCTGAGCGAGGCAAAACGGGGGGCTTTCCGGCCAGTAATGTAAACTGTCAGGGGCGTTGTTGGCACCGGACTTATTTATACAAGTGCTTGAAGAATCATGGTCGATAATCGGCCACCCACAGTTATATGTCGGTTTACGCACCCCAACGTATGTCCAAAGCGACAACAGAGGAGGTAAGCGACCTCTCACGAACGGTGCTGTGTGTGGACGACGAGCAGCGAATCGACGACGTGTCGACGGCGATCGACGGCGAGAACGGCCTGGCCGCGCTCGAGGCGACGACCGTCGCCGGCGCGGCCGAGCTGCTCCAGCAGGAATCTGTCGTCTGTGTCGTCACGAGCTACGACCTCGCCGACGGAACCGGAATGGACGTCATCCGCGCTGTGCGCGAACACGCGCCACAGGTGCCAAGCGTCCTCTTTACCGACCGACCGCCACAGGACATCGACACCGAATCCTTCGAGGAGACCATCGTCGAATACCTCAACCGGGACCTCCCCGATGCGCACGACCGACTGGGCTTTATCACCAACGACGTCATCGAACACAGCGCGCAGGTGGGCTTTCTCCGGCCCGACGACGAGGAGGAGCGACTATCGACGCTGGCCGAGTACGACATCGACGAGCTCCCCATCGAGGAGAGCTTCGAGCGGCTCACAGACCTCATCGCGAGCCACTTCGACGCCGGCGTCGCCTTCATCGGCCTCATAGAGAAAGACGAAGAGAACTTCCTCGCGTGCCACGGGGCCGACCTGGACAGCCTCACACGCGAAGACACCATCTGTACCCACAGTATGCTCCAGGAAGACGTCATGGTCATCGAAGACATCGCCGACGACAACCGCTTCAACAAGAACGAACAGCTCGAGAACCTCGGTATCGTCTCCTACGCCGGCGCGAACATGACCGCCCCGAACGGGCAGGTCATCGGTCAGGTGTGTCTCATCGACTTCGAGCGCCGGAGCTACGACGCCGAGGAACGCGCCGAGCTCCAGGACTTCGCCGAGACGGCCATGGAGATTCTGGACCTCCGGCAGTCGCTTCGGTCGGCCCGCGGCGAGGAGGTGGCACAATGAGTCTCGCCACCGAGGGGTTCGACGTCGACTCGCTCTCGCTTGGCCCCATCGAAAGCGGGACGAGTATCCTGCTGACCGGCGAGGACGCCGACACGCTGCAGGCGGTGTTCAGTCAGCTCGTCGCGGCCGACGACGACGAGCGCTCTATCGTCCTCTCGACCGGCAGCGGCGGCCGGGCCGTCCAGCGCGACCTCAACAGCGCCCGGACCGGCGCCGGCAACCGGGCCTCGGTGTTGACCTGTGAAGGGCCCGCGGCCGGCGACGACATCCAGTCCGTCGACGATATCAGCGACCTCACCCGACTGGGGATGGACTTCTCGACGCTGGTGGCCTCGGCCCAGCAGGGGTCGGGGCGGTTCCGCTCGGGCATCATGCTCTGTTCGACCATCGCCAGCGAAATCGAGGACACCCGGTCGCTGTATCGGTTCCTCAACTCCAACTTCCTGACCGAACTGCGACGGGGCGACGGTATCGGCGTCTGTGCGCTGGACACCAGCGCCGACATCGGCGCCGATATGTCGAGTACCATCAGCGGCCTCCAGACCTCCTTTGGGGCCCACATCGAAGTCGAGAAGACCGGCCCCGGACAGGCGACGCTCACCGTCGACGGGCTCGGCGGCGAAGAGACGGTCGACGTCTCGCTGTAACGGCTACACGCGCTTCTCCTGGTTTTCCGGTCACTCGAATCCGAATCGGTAAAAACGAAATCCGCCTCCTCTAGGCGCTCTGGACGGCCTCGAGCAGCTCCTCGTAGTCGGGCTCGTTGGTCGGGTCGTCGGCGACCCAGCTGTAGGTGACCTCGCCGTCGTCGTCGATGACGAACACCGAGCGGTTGGCGACGCCCAGCAGCCCGAGGTCGTCGATGTCGATGCGAACGCCGAATGCCTCGATGGCGTTGCGGTCCATGTCGCTGACCAGGTCGAACTCCAGGCCGTGTTCCTCGCGGAAGGCGTTCTGCGAGAACGCCGAGTCGGCGCTGACGCCGAGGATGGTCGCGCCGGCGGCCTCGAAGTCGCCCAGGTGGTCCTGCAGTGCCACCATCTCGTTGGAACACGGCGGGGTGAACGCGCCCGGGAAGAACGCGAGCACGACCGGCCCGTCACCGAGGTGGTCGGACAGTTCGAACGCCTCTACCTCTCCGTTCGCGAGCGTCGCGGAGATGTCGGGTGCGGAATCGCCTGTGGATACCATCGGCTCCGCGTAAGTGCGGGACCGGGATAAATGGTCGTCCGTCGGCGTGGTCTGCCCGCTTCCGCTGGTGCTTGTCCCACGGGGGCGAGAAACTACACGTGCGTCAGGTGCTGGTCCTCGTCGTCGTCGTTCTGGCCGGGTGTAGCGGCGTCTTCGGTGGCACCACGACCGAGAGTGGCCCCGGGGTGACCCCGGCGCCGGTGCCGACTGTCGCGCCCGACGAGCTATCGCTCCCACAGACCGCCGACGGGACGCCGGCCGTGAGCCAGATTATCACGGCCCACCGCCGGGCGCTGTCGACGCGTGACTTCCACCGGCAGACCGTCGTCGACGGGAACCTCTCGACGACCGACGTATGGGTCGACCGCGACGCCGACCGGACCCGGATTCGCCGCGTGACGGGCACGACGACTGACGTCGTGCTCGACGACGGCAGGCAGTACGAGCAGGCCGAGAACGGGAGCGTGGTGAGCGGGCCCGCGGGCGAGCGACTCCCGTACGTCGAAACGACCAGCGGCTTCTTCTTGCTCCAGCAGTACGTCGCCGGGCTCGTCTACAACCGAACCGACACGGTCACGCGAAACGGGACCCAGCTGGCGGTCCTGCGGGCGAACACGACCGATTCGACCATCTCGCGGTGGGGCTCGCGGACCGTCGTCGCCGCCGATTCGACGCTGTACGTCGACGGCGACGGCGTCATCCGGGCGATGGACCACCGCGAGCGCTACGCCGGCGGCACCGTCCGGACGGTTCGGTTCCGCGTCTGGACCGGCGACGGGAGCGTGGCGATGCCGGAGTGGTTCACCGGGCGAGAACGCAGCCCGGCGGCGTAGTCAGAGCCACTCCGCGAAGGCGTGGTGCTCGCGGCAGTTCTCGAAATACTCCCGTTGCATCTCGGTCATCGCCTCGTCCAGCGCCAGGCCGTCAGCGAGGTGAGCCCGCACCCGGTCAATCTTCCAGCCACTCGGCGTCTGGCCGGCGTCGTAACGGTCCTCGATGGAGTCGAGATACTCGTCGATGCGGGCCTCGGGCAAGTCCTGCTCTTCGAGCCCGAGCCGGGCGAAGCGGAATATCTCGTCGAAGATGACCTCGTGGTCGGTAGTGCGCTCGCCGTGGATGGTGACCCACGAGAGGTCGGCCTCCATGCCGTCGGCGGCGGCGGCGTAGAAACTCCGCTCGGCCTCCACCCACGGCAGTTCGGTCACGGGGTGGTCGGCCACGACGAGGCCGCGGATGAGCCCGACCGTCAGCGCCTGCAGCCCGATCATGTCCTTGACGTGGGGCTGGGTGGGCAGCGGGCGATACTCGATGCGCAGCGACCGCTCGTCGCTGGCGCCCTCGACCGGCGTGCCGCCGATGACACAGCGGAGCCAGCGCCAGTAAGTGCCCCGCTTGTGGTCGAACTCCCAGATCTCGTCTTCGAGGGCGTCCCGGTCGCTCTCGTCGAGCCACTCCCGCAGGAACGGACCGAAGAGGTCGTCGGCGACGACGCGGTCGACGACGTCCTCGACGGTGTCGATGTCCCGTGGGACCTTCACCTTCGGATTCTCGCTCGTGTTGACCGACTGCTCGAACGCCGAGATGCGCAGTTCCTGCTCGGTGTTCGCACAGAGCCACTCGCCGTCGGTGTCCTCGGGGTAGAAGTCGGCGGGCAGGAACGGGGAGTTCACCGACAGCGCCAGCAGCGGCCCCAGGGTGCGGATGGCGGCGTTGTAGTACTCGGGGAAGGCGTCGGTGTCTGGAATCTGGAGATGGGGTTGAATAGAGGTCGCCAGCGACTCGAACAGAATCGTGGGGAACGACCCCTCGTAGCCCGGCACCGAGAAGTCGATGGACCCGCCGGCGTGCTGGACGGCCTCGTTGTCCAGCGCGACGTAGCGTGGCGCCTGGCGCATATTGTCGGCCAGCACCACGCCGTCGCGCACCTCGTGGGCCGAGAGATACGCTTTGCCGCCCTCCTCGGGCGGGATGGTCCACATCGCGTCCAGAATCAGTTCGCAGTTGTGTTTGTCGGCCTGCGCGCGGGCCTGCTTGGTGTGCATCTCGACGGCCGTGGTCTGGACTTCCATCCCCGCACCGTCGAAGGTGTTCGGTTCCGTGTTGATCTCGGCGTTGTGCAGGCCCAGTTCCTTGTTCGCTTCCCCATCGAACACCACGTCGGGCAATCTGGTCAGTCGCCCCTCCCACTCCTCGGGGTCCATGTAGGGTTCGTCGTCGTCCGCGTCGGCTTCGGCCTCGACGGCCGGCTCCGGTTCGTCCGGCTCGACGTCCGCCGGCTCGTCGGGCGCGAGCGGGCTGTCCGGGTCGACGTCGAGCGAGGGGCCCTCGCCGGGGCCAAAGTCGTCGTCGGCGTCCGCATCGGCTGGGGCGTCCGTCCCGTCCTCGTCGGGCGGCGGCGTCTCGTTTTCGGGCTCCAGTGACGCCCCGCTCCCGTCGGAGGCCTCCTGTGGGTCGAGCGACCCGTCCCAGGCCGACCCGCCGTCGCCACCCGAGAGGTCGTCGTCGAGGGCGGCCTCGTCGGCGCCGTCTTCCTCCGTTTCCGCCTCGTCTTCCTCGTCGTCGGGCTCCGGCGGCTCGGGGACGCTGTTGATGGCATACAGTTCGACCTCCAGCCCGACCGAGAACGCCTCGTTGTCGAACTCGCCGGCGGCGATGGCCCGGCGAAGCTCCGCTGCCTGTGCGTCGACCCGGTCGGTGAACTCCCCGTAGGTCTCCTCGGCCAGCGAGCGGCGCACCAGGTCGACGATATCGTCCATGCAACCACTGTGGCGGCTCTTGCATTATAAGTGGTGCGTCCAGTGGCGGCCGTGTGACAGACTGGAACGGCGACAAGGACTCGCGCTGCGCTGTGGTTCCCTTCGGTCACCGCTTCGCCGCTCGCCTTTTCGGCGACGTCTCGCTGTGCTCGACGCCTCGCACTCCACGGCTCACTCCGTTCGCCGTTCCGTCTCGAGGAATCTCACTTCGTTCGATTCCTCGCTCTACTCGAACAGGTCCTCGTGTCGCGCAGCGAGATTGGCGTAGTCGCCCGAGGAGAAGGCCTCGAACACTTCGTCGGGGTCGATTGTCGTCTCCGACAGCGGTGTCACCTGCGCGGGGCTACCACGGACGAACGACTCGGGCGGGACTTCGTAGCCCGGCGGGACGACGGTGCCCATGGCGACGATAGAGCCCCGGCCGATGGTCGCGTCGCTGACGGTGGAGTTGAATCCGACGAGCGCGCCGTCTTTCACGTCGGCGTCGTTGAGCACGGCGCCGTGGCCGACCATCACCTTCTCGCCGACGGTCGAGGCGTGGAGGATGGCCCCGTCACCGATGGCGGTCTCGCGGCCGACCTCGACCGGCCCCACGTCGCCCCGGAGCACCGAACCGGGCCAGACGTTCGCGTTCGGTCCGATACTCACGTCGCCGACCACCGTCGCCTCGCGGCTGACGTGCGCGTATCCGTGGATATCGGGCTCGGCTCCCTCGAAGGCGTACTCGCGACTGTCCATACGGATATCGGGAGTGGACCATCCGAAAAGATACCGGTCATACTGGTGGCAGTAGGCCCCTGACGGTAGTCGGCGCCCGTGCGTACCGAACTCGTCCGTAACGCTACAGCCGACAGTGTTAGAACGTGAGCCGTTCGAGCAGCCGCCGATTCAGCGACGGGCGGCGCGACTCGTGGGGATACACCGTAATCGTCGTACAGCCGGGGTTCGGGACGGTCGGTCCGTCGTCCAGCACCGCGTCGCGAATGCGGTCGTCGGCCCCGCGACGCACCAGCAGGTCCGGTTGGGGCGGGGCGCCGCCGTCGGTCCGGAACGCTTCCGACTGCACCGGGACCGAAAGCATCGAGGATAGCTCGGCCTGGTAGTCGTCGATGGTCCGCTGTTGCTCGTCGCTGCCGTTTCCGGGATACCACATCGAGACGCTCCCGTCGTTGGCCTCGGCGATGTCGCCGGCGACTTTCACGGCCAGCGGCGGATACGGGCCGCCGTCGCCGGAAAGAGCGATATCCTTCGGCCTGTTGTATCCGAGGTTGTCGACGAGCAGGACGTCACAGTGTGCGTGTCTGACGACCCAGTCGATGGGGTCGCCGCCGATTCGCGACCGGAGCCGGAGCGGTTCGTGTTCGGCGACGATGCTGTCGACGCCGCGGTGCTCGGCGAAGTTGACGATGGCGTGTTTCGTGTCGTGGCTGACGATTTCGTCGGCCTCGACGTCGACGCCGAGTTCGTCCGCGAGCGCCTCCGTCCGCGTCTCGAAGGAGAGGTCCGCCGAGGACTGGGTCGTCATATCGTCGGTCAGGGGCACCTGGTCGGGCACCTCCTCGAACCGGACGGCGACGACACGCCCGTCGTCGGGCCGGACGAGGTCCGCCGCCAGGGCGACCAGTGCCCGTTCGCGCGCCCCGCCGTCGTTTCTCGTCAGGGCGACGAGCACCTCGTTGGGGTTCCGCTGGATTTCGGACTCGACGTCGGTGAGCGCTTCCCGGCCGACCTGCCGTCGGATGGCGTCCGTCGCCGCACCCTCGCGGTCGACCCGCTTTCGGACGTAGGTGAAGTACCAGACGACGCTCGCGACGGTGATACCCACTGCTCCCCAGATAGCGTCCGCCCCCATCTGCGTGAGCAGCAGGAAACCAGTCACCGTGCCGAATATCTGCATCCACGGGTACAGCGGTGAGGAAAACTCCGGCTCGTACTCCGCCGACCCCTCGCGGAAGGCGATGACGGCCACGTTGATAAGTGCGAACACCAGTATCTGGAACGCGCTGGCGAGTTTCGCTATCTGGAGGATAGGCAAGAAGGCGATGAGCGCAAGCAACACCGCGCCGGTGAGTGTGATGGAGTTCAGCGGCGTCCCGAACCGCTCGCTGACTTCCGACATCGACGGCGGCGCGAGCTGGTCGCGACTCATCGCGAAGGGGTACCGCGAAGAGGAGAGGATACCGGCGTTGGCCGTCGAGACGAGAGCGAGCACCGCCGCAAGGATGACCGCGAGCCACCCGAAATAGCCCAGCGTCGCGTCCGCGGCGACGGCTACCGGGGTATCCGAGCCGGCGATACTGCCGGGGTCAGTGACGCCGACGAGTACCGCGACGATAGCGACGTACAGCAGCGTCGTGAACACGAGCGAGCCGAGGATGCCCAGCGGAATGTTCCGACCGGGGTCCTCGACCTCCTCGGCGACGCTTGCGACCTTGGTGACACCGGCATAGGAGACGAACACGAGGCCCGTCGCCGCCAGCAGGCCACCGATACCGTCGGCGAAGAAGTTCGCGTAGTTGGCCGGCTGGACGCTGGGCGCGCTCCCAGCGGCAAACCAGCCGAGCGCCGCCAGCATCACGACGACGATAGCGACTTGGAGCCGACCCGTCTGCTTGGCCCCGACGATGTTGACGAGGATGAGCACAGCCGCGAGCGCCAGCGCGACCGGTTTCTGCGGGAGTTCGAAGAGCAAGAGAAGGTACGGGACGCCGCCGACGAGCGCCAGCGCCCCCTTGAACGACAGCGAGAACCATGTCCCAATGCCGGCGATGGTGCCAAGCAGCGGTCCCATCCCACGTTCGATATAAATGTACGTCCCGCCGGCTTCGGGCATTGCGGTCGCCATCTCCGATTTCGAGAGGGCGGCGGGCACGACGAGCAGGCCCGCCAAGGCGTAGGCGACGATGACGGCCGGGCCGGCGATTTCCAGTGCCAGCGCCGGCAGGATGAAGATACCGCTGCCTATCATCGCGCCGATGCTAATGGCCAGTACGGACGGGAGTCCGAGGTCTCGTTCGAGATCTTTCGTCATATTGGGGAGTCTTTCGCCATGAGTGGGTCTGTGGAGTCCGGGAACGGCCGACTGGTGGCGGCTGCGGTCACTGCGAGCGAGTGCCGTCGTACCGTTCGGTCACTGCGCGAGTTTATATTCCGGATACCGATAAAGAGCTAGGTTTGAGTTCCGTTGCAGAAATATAGAGCTGTTTTTAGCGTACTAGTGGAAATGTATCCTTATTTATCATCGCCAACCGTCTCCGCACTGAACTGGTGGAACGGACGGGTGTACTCGTTGCGGATGAGGTCCTCGTCGACGACCTCCAGCCCGATGTCGTTGAGGTCCCGACCGATGCGACTGAGGTCGTTGCCGTCGACGCCGACGACCTCGACGTGGACGTTTTCGGCGCCGGTCATCACCTCGCGCAAGGCGACGACGCCGTCCACCTCGAGCGCCCGCTGGGCGATCTCCTCGCGCTCGTGGATGGGCGCCGTACAGACGATGAGCGTGTGGAGCTGATAGCCTGCGGCCTCGTAGTCCACGTCGACGTCGTAGCCGCGGATGACCTCGGCTTCCTCCAGCTTGCTGATTCGGTTGCGGACGGTGCGGGCCGAGACGTCCAGCGATTCGGCGATTTCGCTGGCGGACGTGTGTCGGGCGTCGCCCTGCAGGGCGTGGATAACCTGTCTGTCGAGGTCGTCTATCGAGAACTCCGAGTCGGCCATGTCACCCCGTTTGCGAGGCGGTGGCACAAAAGTTCGTGATTCGGTCCCGTCGCCGATCGGATGTACGATCCACTCGCGACCCGCGTTACCGCCCGAGTTCGGCGTGTGCCGAAGAGAGGTGTCGCGAGGACAGCGCCGCGAGCAGGGAGAGTTCGCCCGCGAGCACGCCGGCGGCGATGACCTCTGCGAGCGCGTCGGCGTTGCTCCCGGCGGGGTCGCCGCCGCCGGCGTATCCCAGCACGTCGAGCGCCTCGGACTGGGTCGGCAACGAGGTCCCGCCGCCGACGGTTCCCACTTCGAGCGACGCGAGCGTGACCGAGGCGTACAGTCCCTCCTCGCGGGCGTCGACCGTCGTGATGGTGTTCGACCCCTCGACGACCTGTGCGGCGTCCTGGCCCAGCGCGAGGAAGGCGGCGGCGACGACGTTGGCAGCGTGGGCGTTGAAGCCCAGCGCGCCGGCTTTGGCCGACCCCACCAGGTTCTTTCTCGTGTTCGCCTCGGCGATGGCAGCCGTCGTCGTGTCCAGGCGTTCCTCTACCTGGTCGTGGGGAATGAGGACGTCGGCCGACACCGTCCGCCCGCGGCCCTCGACGGCGTTGATGGCGGCGGGTTTCTTATCGGAACAGAGGTTGCCCGACAGCGCGACGAGGTCGGCGGGCGTCTCGTCCTCGACGACGTCACAGGCCGCCTCGGTCGCGATGGTGGCCATGTTCATCCCCATCGCGTCCTTCGTGTCGTAGGAAAAGCGCAGGAAGACGCTGTCGCCGACGACGTAGGGCGTCACGTCCTGCAACTCGCCGTGGCTCGTCGTCGCCTCGGCCGCCTCGGCCAGATCGTCGACGTGTTCGCGAACCCACGCCGACACCTCGCCGGCTTCGGCCACGTCGTCGACCTTGAACACGGGCGCACGCGTCATCCCGGACTTGAGCACTCGTGCGGTCGCGCCGCCGGCGTGGCGGATAGTCGAGACGCCGCGGTTGACGCTCGCGAGCAGGGCGCCCTCCGTCGTCGCCAGCGGGAGGTAGTGGTCGCCGTCGGCCGCGCCGCCGTCGACGGGCAGGGGCCCGACGACGCCCATCGGTATCTGGGCGGCGCCGACCATGTTCTCGACGTTGCTGTCGGCGTCGGCCGCGTCGAAGGCGTACTCTCCCACTGTTTCGAGGGCCGCGCCCGTCTCCTCGCGAAGGAGCTGTCGGCGGGCCGCGGCGGCCGTCTCGGCGTCGGCGTGGTCTTCCAGTTCGTAGAGGCGCAACTCGCCGTCCTGTACCTGCCGGGCGAGCGTCTCGGCGTCTGTCATACAGGTCGGTTGCGGGCCGGGCCCCTAACAGTTGCTCTTGGTCGTGGCCGTGGTGGGCGGACCGGTGACTGCCCGCCGGGAACAGCCAGGGAGCATCAGCGAGACACCGCCAGAAGTGTGGCCATCGTTATCATATACCGAATTTCAACAGAGTTCGCTACCGACATACGATTCTCCCCATCGGAGCATATTGAAGGCAAAATCTTTTCAATAGAGGCGTCCGAACGACTAGCTACATTAGGAGGGTCAACTTTGCCCGCAATGGAAACGGCTGAGTTCGAGACCGACCTCAGCCTCTTCAAGTACGACAACCTCGAACAGCTCCCACCGGCGTATCGGGAGCTCGAGGAGGACGAACGGACCGAGCGCATCGAGGCGGCGCTCGAAGCGCTGGGTGACGACGTGGTCATCCTGGGCCACAACTACCAGCGTCGCGAGATCGTCGAGCACGCCGACTTCATCGGGGACTCCTACCAGCTAAGCAAGGAGGCCGCCGACTCCGACGCCGACTACGTCATCTTCGGCGGGGTGACGTTCATGGCCGAGTCCGCCGACATCATCACCGACGACAGCCAGAGCGTCATCCTCCCCAGCATGGAGGCGTCCTGTCCGATGGCCGGGATGGCCGAGGCGCTGCAGGTCGACGCGGCGTGGGCCGAACTCACCGCCGAGACCGACGAGAACATCATCCCCATCACGTACATGAACAGCTACGCCGACCTGAAGGCCTTCTGTGCCGAACAGGGCGGGCTGGTCTGTACGTCCTCGAACGCCCACAAGGCCTTCGAGTACGCCTTCGAGAAGGGCGACAAAGTACTCTTCCTGCCCGACAAGCACCTGGGCGAGAACACCGCCCACCGCCTGGGTATGGAAGACGAAATCGTCGACTGGGACCCGTGGGACCCCGAGGGGACGACCGCCAAGCAAGCCGTCGAGAACGACATTATCCTCTGGGAGGGGTACTGTCAGGTCCACGAACGGTTCCGCGAGCACCACATCGATAGTATTCGGGAGGAGCATCCGGACGCGAACGTCATCGTCCATCCGGAGTGTCGCCGCGAGGTCGTCGAGGCCGCCGACGTAAGCGGCTCTACGGCGACCATCTGCGAGAAGGTCGCCGAGGCCGACCCCGGCGACACGTGGGCCATCGGGACCGAGATTCACCTCACTCACCACCTCCAGCGGTGGCACCCCGAGGTCAACGTCGTCCCGCTCTGTGGTGACGCCTGCATGGACTGCAACGCGATGCGCCAGATAGACCCGAACTACCTGACCTGGGTGCTGGAAGAACTGGTCGAGGGCCGCGAGCGCAACGTCATCGAGGTCGCGCCCGAGGAGAAGGAGTTGGCCCAGGTCGCACTGGACCGGATGCTGGAGATATGACTGAGCACGACACCGCCGACGTCCTCGTCGTCGGCTCCGGCATCGCCGGACTGGCCGCCGCGCTCGGAGCCGTACGCGAGGGCAGCGACGTGACTATCGCCACGAAAGCCACCCGGCCCGAAGGCGCGTCTTCCTGGTGGGCCCAGGGCGGCATCGCCGTCTCCCGGGACCACCCCGAGCAGTTCAAGCGGGACATCATCGCCGCGAGCGACGACACCGCCGACCCAGCGGCCGTCGACGTGCTCGTCGAGAACGCCAACGACGCCGTCGAGGACGTGTTGCTCGATACGTTAGAAGTCGAGTTTGACGCGAACGGCGACGACCTGGACTTCACCCGCGAGGCCGCCCACAGCGAGGACCGCATCCTCCACGTGGACGCCGCGACGGGCAAGCACATCCACGTCCCGTTCCTGAACTACCTCGACGCCCACGACGGCGTCGAGATTCTGGACGACACCGCCGCGCTGGAACTGATTCGCCACGAGGGCCGCGTCCACGGCGCGATGCTGGAGTCCGACGGCGAGGTGACTCCACAGTTTGCGGGCAGTGTCGTCCTCGCGACCGGCGGTATCGGCGAACTCTATCCGCGAACGACCAACCCCGACATGGCCACCGGCGACGGTATCGCGATGGCCGCACTCGCCGGCGCCGAGGTCGAGGACATGGAGTATATCCAGTTCCACCCGACGGTGGCAACTCCCGGCGAAGACGGCGAGGACGACGGCGACGTCTTCCTCGTCAGCGAGGCCGTCCGCGGCGAGGGCGGCCTGCTCCGTAATGGCACTGGCGAACGGTTCATGCCCGACTACCACGCCGACGCGGAACTCGCGCCGCGTGACGTGGTCGCCCGCGCGGTGAAGGCCGAGCGGGAGGCGACGGGCGAGGTCACGCTGGACGTCTCGCCCCTCGATTTCGCCGCCGAGTTCCCCGGCCTGGCCGAGCGCTGTGAAGACCGCGGTATCGACTACGAACAGGGCATCCCGGTCGCGCCCGCCGAGCACTTCCTCTGTGGCGGGGTCAGTGTAGACGACCGCGGCCGGACCACGCTCGACCGCCTCTATGCGGTCGGGGAGTGCTCTCGGACAGGTGTCCACGGCGCGAACCGACTGGCCTCGACCTCTCTGCTGGAGGGGCTGGTCTGGGGGCTTCGGGCCGGTGAAGACGCCGCCGGCAAGGCCGTCCAGCCCATCGAGGCGCCGGACCTGCTGGAGCGGGACCCCGACCTCCCCGCCCGGTTCGCCGGCGACAAGATGCACCGCCTGCGCCGCGTGATGGACGAGCAGCTCGGCGTCGAGCGCGACCCCGCCGAACTCGGCCGCGCGATGGCGGCGCTGCGCCGGCTGAAAGGCGAGGTCGACGCCTACGTCCGAACCCGGACGAGCCGCTCGCTGTACGAGCTGCGCCACGCCTCCGTGACGGCGCTGCTGGTCGCGCGCCACGCCGGCGAGAACACCGAGTCCGTCGGCACCCACAACCTCGTCGAGAAAGCGCCCGCGGAGCCGTCCGCAGACTGATGATCACCGACGCCGACGTCGAACGGTGGCTCCGCGAGGACGTGGGCCACCACGACGTGACCAACGACGTGCCCGGCGACACAGAGGGGCGGCTGGTGGCCAAGGGGAGCGGGACGATTGCGGGTCTGGACGCCGCACGAGCGGTCTTTTCGTATCTCGGTTGTGAGCCGACGCTCGAAGTCGACGAGGGCAACCGCATCGAAGCCGGCGACGAAGTCCTCACCGTCGCGGGACCGGCCCGCGAGGTGCTCCGTGGCGAGCGCGTCGCCGTCAATATCGTCGGGCACGCGTCCGGTATCGCGACGAAGACCGCTGCCGCAGTCGAGGCGGCCCGGACCGTCTCCGACGATACCGCCATCGCCGGGACCCGAAAGACGACGCCCGGACTGCGCGGCGTCGAGAAGCGCGCCGTAGCCGCGGGTGGCGGCGACACCCACCGGCTGGACCTCTCACACATGGTGATGGTCAAGGACAACCACGTCGCGGAGATGGGCCTCGACGGAGCCATCTCCCATTTCGGCGAGAAAGCGTCGTTCGCGACCAAGCTCGACGTAGAGGTCGAGTCCGTCGAGGACGCCCCGCGAGCGGCCGAGTACGGGGCCGACATCGTCCTGCTGGACAACATGACGCCCGCGGAGACCGAGCGGGCCGTCGAACTCGTGGCCGAGACAGACGGCGAGACGCTGACCGAGGCTAGCGGCGGCATCACCGTCGAGCGCGTGCCCGACTACGCCGCGACCGGCATCGACATCGTCTCGATGGGGGCGCTGACCCACTCCGCGCCGACGCTCGACCTCTCGTTCCGGACGGGGTGAACCGGGGACTTTTCACCGACTACGGACGACGTGGAGACGATGCCCGAGGACGTTCGACGGTGTGACGACCACGGCTTCTTCGAGGGCGAGGAGTGTCCGCGCTGTGGCGCCAGCGGCGCCCACGTCGTCGACGGCGGCCGCCGCCGACAGCTCTCGAAGTTCGTCTCGGGCGCGCTCAGACACTTCCCCGAGGACGCCGGGCTGGAACTGGACGAGCACGGCTGGACGACGCTGCCGGACCTCGCCGCGGCCGTCGAGTCGAAGTACCACTGGCCCGACCGCGGGACGGTCGACGCCGTCGTGGCGACGGACCCGAAAGGTCGCTTCGAGCGCGACCCGGGGACCGGCGGCGACCCCGACCGAATCCGGGCGGCCTACGGCCACTCGGTCGACGTGACCATCGACGACGAGGGCGGGCCGGTGCCGGACACCCTCTACCACGGGACCGCGCCGCGGAACGTGGCTGCGATTGCCGAGGAAGGACTGCGCCCGATGAACCGCCAGCAGGTCCACCTCTCGGCGAGCGTCGAGACGGCGAGAGCGGTCGGGAATCGCCACGACGACGACCCCGTGGTCCTCGAAATCGACGCGGCGGCGATGGAGCGAGACGGCCACGACGTCGCCAAACGGGGCGAGGCGACCTACACCACCGACCGCGTGCCGCCGGCGTATCTCTCGAGGTTGAACAGTAAGGGGTAGTTCGACTATTTTTCGACGGCCTCAGATAGATTTATTCCCCCGGGGCCCCCGTACTCGGTGTATTTGCCCGGGGGAGACAGATGACCGACACCGCGACCGCAGGACCGCTCGAACCGTATCTACTGGACGAAGAGCGGCTCTGTCACCTCCTGACGAACAGGCGGGTCGGCATCGAACGCGGTGACGAGGGGGCAGTCCGTCCCAGCGAAGGCGCCGGCGCCTATCTGGGCCTGACCGACCGGCGCCTCATCGTCTTGGTGGTCGACCCGGTCGACCGCGACACCGATTTCGTGACGTCACACCGGTACACGAACATCGTCGACGTGACGGTGCAACGCGGGAACCTGATTCCCTGCGTCGAATTCGAGACTGGGTACGGCCGGATGTACTCGTTTACGGCCCGCGAATCGGACATCGAGACGGTTGGGACGTTCCTCTCGGTGTCGTGTGCGGCCCAGCGCGGGGCCTCCACTGACCGCGCCGAGCTAGCGGAACACTGTGGGGCGCTGTCGAACCACCTCGCGGCCGGCGAGTGGGCGGCGTTCGATAGCCGAGTGCCGGCGGCGATGGAGGCCGTCGAGACGATCCGGGGCGGCACCGCGAGCACGCCACTCGCCGGTGGGGTCGAGCGGGACCTCCACTGCCTCGTCCGCGACCGGTACGTCCTGGCGGGTCGCGAGACGGTCGCATCGGCGCGCCACCACCTCGAAGCCGGGGAGCTGGCGCCGAGCTACCGGCGGGCGCGGACGGCCTACGACCACTTCGAGACAGCCCTCGAGCGGGCGCGACGGGAGGGAGTCGCGACCGAGACCGCCATCGTGGGGCTGACGAGAGCCGACGATATCGCCGATACGAGTCTCGGGCGACTCTTCGCGACCGGCCGCCACCAGTTTACCCGTGGGGTGGACGGAAGTAGCTACGAGGAGCGCATCGAGGGCCTCGAGGCAGCCGTGGACATCTACGGGACGGTCGCGTCGCTGGTCGCCGACGACGCGGCGCCGGAACAGGCCAGAGAGCGGGCGCGAGAGGAGGCGACGAACGCGATCGAGGCGCTCGTCGACGCGCGGCTGGAGCGCGCCCGCGAACGCCACGACGCGGCCGACTGGGAGCGCGCGGTCGGCAACGAGACGGCGGCCCGAGAGCTGGCCGAATCGGCGCTGGCCGACCTCGAACGGACGCTTGAGCTGGCGACGGCGTACCCGCCGGGCGACGCCGACGCGATACGCGACAGACAGGCAGAGCTGGTGGCGGCGTTCGACCCGAGTGAGGGGTGAGCGACGCGGGCTTACTCCACCAGCGGCTCGCCGGTCATCGCGTCGGGCTGGGAAACGTCGATGAGCGACAGCATCGTCGGCGCGAGGTCGGCGAGGGTGCCGCCGTCGCGGGCGGTCAGACCGCCGTCGGTCTCGTCGGGCGCGACGTAGATGAACGGCACCGGGTTCGTCGTGTGGGCGGTGTGGGGGTTCTCCTCGGTGCCCATGTCGTCGGCGTTGCCGTGGTCGGCACAGACGAGGACGTGCCCGCCGGCACCGTGGATGGCCTCGACCAGCCGGCCCAGTTGCTCGTCGACGGCCTCGACGGCCTGGATAGCGGCGTCGAAGTCACCGGTGTGACCGACCATGTCGGGGTTGGCGTAGTTCAGCACGAGCGCGTCGGGGTCGACGACGTCTCGCGGCTCGTCGCCGTCTTCTCGCGGGCTCTGCCCGCTCGAATGGTCCGCGGAACTTCGTTCCGCGCTACTCGACGATTCCGGGGAACTCCGTTCCCCGCCCTCGATGACGTCGAGCGCCGTGTCGGTGACGTCGGGCGCGCTCATCTCCGGCTGGAGGTCGTAGGTGGGGACGTCCGGGCTCTCGACGATTTCGCGGCGCTCGCCCTCGAACTCCACCTCGCGGCCGCCGTTGAGGAAGTAGGTGACGTGGGGGTACTTCTCGGATTCGGCCAGCCGCAGTTGCGTGAGCCCCGCCTCCGAGACCACCTCGCCGTAGGTGTCGGCGGGCTGGTTCGGCGGGAAGGCGACAGGGAGGTCGAAGGTGCTGTCGTACTGGGTCATCGTCACCAGCCGGATGGTCGGCGGCTCGGTGTCGGCGCCCCAGGCGTCGGGGCGGATGTTCGCGAGCATTCGGGAGAGCTGGCGGGCGCGGTCCGAACGGAAGTTGAAGAAGATGGCCGCGTCGCCGTCGTCCATCCCGGCGTAGTCGCCGACGACGGTCGGCTCGATGAACTCGTCGGTGGTGTCGCGGGCGTAGGATTCGGTGGCCGCCGAGACGGCCGCCGTGACCTCGTGGTCGCCGTCGGCATCGACGACGGCGTCGTAGGCTCGTCGGGTCCGCTCCCAGTTCTGGTCGCGGTCCATCGCGTAGTACCGACCCGTCACCGTCGCGACGTGGCCGGTGCCGTGTTTCTCGGCGTGGGAGGCCAGTTGCGAGAGGTAGCCCTCGCCGCCCTTCGGCGAGGTGTCGCGGCCGTCGGTGAAGGCGTGGGTCACCGTTTCGGTGCCGCGCTCGTCGGCGAGTTCGATGAGCGCGTGGAGGTGGTCCTGATACGAGTGGACGCCGCCGTCCGACACGAGGCCCATGAAGTGGACCGTTCCGTCGTTGGTCTCGGCGTAATCAAAGGCAGACAGGACGTGTTCGTTCTCGAAGAACGCCGGGTCCTGGTCGTCGGGGTCCGGTTCCTTCTCGCCGCGCGAGCGGGCCACGCTGTCGGTGACACGCGCGGAGTCCTGCTTGACGACGCGGCCGGCGCCGATATTGAGGTGGCCGACCTCGCTGTTGCCCATCTGGCCCTCGGGCAACCCGACCCGGCGGCCGTGGGTCGTCAGCGTCGAGTCCGCACCGGCCTCGCGGTACCGGTCGAAGTTGGGTGTCTCGGCCGCGGCGACGGCGTCCCGTACATCTGTCTCTGGATTCAGTCCCCAGCCGTCGAGGATGACGAGCCCGACTTGCATACGCGAATGGTCACACGAACGGGGTAATAGCCCTTCGGTCGTCGCAACGAGGAGGACACCGCTACGGCGCCGGGTTCCGACGGGCGTCGTAGACGCCGACGGCCGTCGCCAGCAGCACGAGGCCGACGCCGTAGACTAGCCCGAACAGCAGTACCGTATCGCCCTCGAAGGCGGTGAGTCCGAAGAGGAACGGCACGGTGAGGAACGGCAACAGCATCCCGAATCGCCTGCTCAGCGTGCGGTCCGGTTCGTCGGCCATATCCGAAGCTATCACACGTGAGATGGAAGTATCCTGTGGGAGCGTCGACAAGATTTATATGGGTGTGTAAAGTACACTTTACTGTAAAGTGCGCTTTACATAGCGCGCGACACGACCGATGTCCACACCACGACTCCGAACCCACGACCGCCTGACGAACTGGTCTCACACCGCGGTAGCGGCCCTGCTGACCGCTACTGTCCTGCTCGGCTCGCTTTCGATGACGGCGACGGCACTGGGTGACCCCGAGCTGGTCGCCGTGCTCGCGGCGCTGGGCTGTGGCCTCGCGCTCCTCGGGCTGGCCCTGACCGCCGTCCAGCGGCGCCGTCTCGCGGCGACGCCGGCTGCACCTGCGTAACCTCGACAGCAGGTTCCCTAGCCGGGAACCCCGAGGTTAAGAGGCTGGCCCGTCACCTATCGCGCATGACGCGAAACATCCTCTCGGAGGACCTGGCCGACGCCATCGTCACGACGGCGCGGACAGCGACCGGCGACTCGCTGCGGTCGGTGACCTACTTCACACGGGCGAACTTCGAGCAGCTCTATCTGCGCGAGGACTTAGAACAGGACGCGGACCTCAACGACTTCGTCGGCCACGAGTGGCAGGGGTACAAACAGACCAAGAACGCCTACCAGCAGTCCGAACTGGGCGAGTATCGCTTTACCGTCCGGGCCTTCGAGAACGGCTATCTGCTCCGGGCGACCACGGAGCGCCAGGGCGTGCTCATCACCACCGACGGCCTCTCGATGGGTTCCTACGAGGAGATCGCCGAGGCCATCGAGCGACTCCTGCGCGAGGAATCGGGCAAAGAGTAGTCAGAGCAGACTCCAGAGCCAGTTCGCGGCGTTGGCCGCGACCAGCATCGCGCCCTCCAGCCGGGTGAGCGTTTCTTCGGTGTAGAACAGGACCACGACGAGCACTGTCGTTCCCAGCAGCCACGCGGTTCCCTCGACGCCGACCGCGGAGACGGTCAGCGGCTGGATGACGGCGGCCAGTCCCAGCACACCGAGCGCGTTGAAGATACAGCTCCCGACCAGATTGCCGGCGGAGATACCAGTCCGGCCGGCCCTGGCGGCGGCGAGCGAGGTGGCGAACTCGGGTAGTGAGGTGCCCGCGGCGACGATGGTGAGCCCGATGACCCACTCGGAGACCCCGGCGACGCGGGCGATGTCGACGGCCGACCCCACGAGCAGGTGGCCGCCGCCGACGACCAGCGCGAGACCGACGACGAGTCTGACGGCGTCGGGCGGGTGGAACGGGTCGGCGGCGGTCGCAGCGCCGTCGCTCCCAGAGCGTGCGAGCACGCCGAGATACGCGAGCAGCGACGCGAACAGCAGGCCGCCCTCGAGCGCGGCGAGTCGGCCGTCGGCGGCGACCGCGAGCAGGAGCGCGGTCGAACCGACGAGCAAGAGCCCGTCGCGGCGCACGAGCGTCCGCGAGGTAGCGAGCGACCGAATCAGCGCGACGCCGCCGAGGATAAAGCCCAGGTTCAGGACGTTCGAGCCGACGACGTTGGCCACGGAGATGTCCGACCGGCCCGCGAGCGCGGCGTCTATCGTCACCGCGAACTCCGGGGCGGAGGTGCCGAAGGCGACGACGGTCAGCCCGACGACGAGTCCGGGGACGCCGAGCCGGCGGGCGACCCGCGAGGCACCGGTGACGAACTGGTCGGCGCCGAACCACAGCGCGACGACCGCGACACCGATGTACAGTACGTCGAAGAGGACCACGTCAGCGCCCTCCGACGGGGCGAGTCGGGCTCAGTTCTGACAGCACTGGCCTATGGTAGCGACAGGACCATCCTAACTGTTCCCCCGAGCCCACCAGAGTTATGGCCTCGCCAGCGAACGCTGGCACATGACGCTGGACCCGGTGCACGTCGACGGAATCGCCCAGCTCGCGGGCCAGGTCCGGGCGACCGTCGAGACGAGCGACCAGGCGGGGGCTGCCGAGACGGTGTGGGAGTCGTTTCTGGACCCGCTGTACGACACCGACGGCCGCGAGATACTCGTCCCGCTTGGCGAGCAACGACGCCGGAAGGTCCCCATCGAGGACATCGCCCTGGAGGACCCCCCGTTCCCGACCCAGCACGGGCTGGACTCGGGCACCATCAACCCCACGACGTTCAAGAACGGGCTGGTGCTGGACGTGGCACAGGCCGCGATGAGCGCAACGCCCTCGGACGTGGACCTCCACCGGGGCCGGACCATCATCATGGCGGTCCACTCGAACGACGCGACGCTCGCGTTCGACGACGACTGGCGGGCCGACGACCGGGGCTTCGCCCGCCGTCGCGTCCTCGACGCCCCGCAGGTCGACCGCTTCGAACAGCGGGTCGTCCACGCGCTGGCGCTGTACCTCGCCGAGAGCGAACACGCGCTGTTGAACGCCGACGCCGTCGACGACCTGTTCGTCCTCGACGGTCCCATCTACCCCACCGGCCTGCTCCGCTGGGCCGACCGCGACACCGAACTCGCCGAGCTGCTGGCCGAGGACGACCGACCCAAGAGCGTGGTCGGCAACTACGTCGAGCTCGTCGAGCGGTTCGTCCAGCGGGACGTCCCGCTCGTGGGCTTCGTGAAGACGTCCTCGCGAAAGCCCCTGACCCGGACCATCCGAAAGAAGACCGCGGCGCCCTGGACCACCGACAGCGCCTTCTTCCGGCACGTCCTCGAGCGCCGGGACGGCGACGGCGAGCGGAAGACGGACGCGCTGACCTGCACCAACTGGTTCCGCTCGCGGGCCGGCACCGACGGGACGATGGCCGCCGACGGCGACGCCCTGGGGCTCGACCGCGAACTCGACCCCGAGGCCTACGAGGTGACGTTCTTCGTCGTCTACGACCCCCGTACCGACCTCGTCTTCCGGGTGGAAGCGCCGTACGCGTTCACCAGAGACGAAGAGCGCCGGGAGCGGCTCACCCGCCAGCTACTGCACGACGTGGCCGCCGAACAGGGGCCGCCACTGGCCGTCGCGAAGGCCGACGAACTCGCCAGTATCGACCGACAGGGCAGCGAAGAGCTCACCCGGCGTATCGAGCGGGAGTTCGAGATAGACCGCGACGCCTCCTACAACGACCTCCGCTGGGGCGCCATCGAGGAGAAGTTCTAGGCGTCGACGCGCCGGCTGACGGTGATATCGACCGCACTCGACTGGACGCCCAGCCGGGCGAACTGCGTCCGGATGTGTTCTTTCGCGGCCGACAGCGCCGCCGCCTGGTCGGGGAACCCGCGGGGCGCCGGCGACTCGAAGGCGATTCGAAGCTCCCTGTCCCCGACGGTCTGGGGCTGCCCGCCGCTCTCGACCTCGTAGAAGGCGTCACACACCCAGACGTACGGCGACCCCTCGTCCGGAGCCCCGCGAAAGGACGGCGGTGCTTCCCCTGGTTCGTACAGCGTGCCAGTCAGCCCGGCCTCCCCGACAGTGCCGGAAACGAGTAACATAGCCGAGGGTAGGCACTCGGCGGGCAAAAGCGTCCCTCCGTCGCGGTCGCCACTCAGAACACACAATCCACGACGACCGGCAGGTGGTCCGATGCGTAGTGGGCGTCGTCGCGGTCGGTGACGGCCGACCAGCCGGTGACCGTCGCGTCGTCGCTGACGAAGACGTGGTCGATACCCATGTCGGGCAGCAGGTCCTCGAAGTCGGTCCGGGTCGTCGTCGGGCCGTGACAGTGCGGCGCCAGTCGCCGGCTGTCGCGCAGCCGTCGGCCGTCGGGGAGCCCGTACCCGCTGGCGGCCTCGTGGGCCGGCCCGCCGACGACGCAGTTGAAGTCGCCACAGCAGACGACTGCCTCGTCGTCGACGAGGTCGGCGAGCCGGGACAGCGCCAGCCCGATGCCCTCCCGCCGGGCGCGGTCGCCGTAGTGGTCCAGATGGGTGTTCATGAGGACCAGCGCCCGGTCGTCCCCGCCTTCGCGCAGCCGCACCCAGGTCGCGACCCGCGGGTGCCGGGCGTCCCAGCCGACGGAGTTGGCCGTCTCCGGCGTCTCCGAGAGCCAGAAGGTGTCCGTCGCCGCGGCCGAAAAGCGCTCGCGCCGGTAGCCGACGGCGGTGTGCTCCCCGCTCGGGGCGGCCGTGTCGCGTGCGTCGCCGACCCACTCGTAGGCCGGGAGCATCGTCTCCAGCTCCCGGAGCTGGTGGGTCATCGCCTCCTGGACACCGACCACGTCCGGGTCGTGGTACCGGATGGTGTCGGCCACCAGCCGCCGCCGATGGGCCCAGTTGTGTACTCCGTCCTTGGCGGTGTCGTACCGAACGTTGAACGACATCAGCCGCACCGGCGTCATATGGGTCGGTCTGTTGGCCAGAAGGGTAAGCGTTCCACTTCCGGCGTGCTGGGGAAAGGTGTTAATCCCCGGCTACCGTGGATGGCTGTATGTCCGACCTCGGGGATTTCACTGATTTCGACGGCGGGGACGGCGATAGCGACGAGTCGGCCGCCGAGCAGGCGACGGACACCGACGCCGTCGCCACCACCGCAGACGACGTCGGCGACACCGCGGACGACGACTTCGAGACCATGGACGTGGCGCCGGCCGGCGCCGACACCGGACTGGGCGTCCTCTCGGCCGCCGACGGCCTGCGTATCAGCGAGGACGACGAGGAGTGCAACCTGCAGGCGTACGTCACCGTCCAGAACCGCTCGCGGGTCCGTCTGGGGAAGTATCTCTTGATTCCGTATCCCGACGGGGAGCGCCTGTTCTGTCGCATCTCCGCCCTGGAGTACGCCCAGGAGTTCCGGGCCGACGACGCGACCGAGATTCACGCCCGCCGGGCGATGCGCGAGGCTGAAATCGACGAACAGGACTTCAAGTTCATGGCGGCGCTCGACCCCATCGCCGTCCTGTACGCTGACGACGGCGAGCTCAAACGCCGGATGACCGACCGCGTCCCCAAACCCGAGACCGTCGTCCGCGAGGCGACCGACAAGTCCGAGATCAAGACCGGACTGAAGATTCCCGAAGACGGCGTCTTCCTTGGCCACCTTTCGGTCGGCGGCGAGAAGGTCAAAACGAGCGCCCGACCCCCGACCATCGACTACCGGCTGAAAGACGACTACGAGTCGGGTGACCCGCTCGTCTTCCGGCACACGCTCGTGGCGGGTGGCACCGGCTCCGGGAAGACCCACAGCTCGAAGAACGTCCTCCGGCAGTATCTGGGCCGCACCTACGAGATGGGCGACGGCCGCACGCCCGAACTCGCCGTCGTCCAGTTCGACCCACAGGACGAGTACGCCCAGATGCACGACGACAACCCCAAGATGACGGACGACTTTGCCCGCCGCTGTGAACGAGAGGGGGTCAAGACGGGCGGCCACGACGACACCATCGCCTTCGTCCCGAAGGTCGCCGGCGCCGAGTACAACGCCAGCCACCACCGCGCCGAGCAGGTGGAGTTCACCATCCCGTTCTCGCTGGTCCACTCGAACCCGTGGCTCATCGCCGGCTCCAGTCTCAACGACAACCAGTACGGCGCGCTCGTCAACACACTGTTGCCCCGGTTCAAACGTGAATACGGCCGGAGCGCGAGCTACGACCAGTTCATCACGTTCCTGAACGACCCCGCACTCAAGGAGGAACTCGACGAGACCGGCGACATCCACGAGGCCACCTTCGACGCCGTGAAGCGACGGGTACAGGGCTTTGGCGGCGTCTTCGACCAGGACGCCCGCCCCATCACGGACCAGATATCACAGCTGGTGCGGGACGGCGGCCTGACCGTCATTCCGACCTACCACATCACGGATTCCCGGACGGCCTCGACCATCGTCCTGGCGGTGTCGAGCCTGCTCATCGACCAGAAGCTCTCGAACGACCCCCTGTACGAACGCATCAAGGAGACGCCCCTCGTGCTCGGGATGGACGAGGCCCACAACTTCCTCACCGACGCCGACAGCGTCCAGGGCCGGAAGGTCATCGGGAAGTTCACCGAAGCCGCAAAGCAAGGCCGCAAAGAGCGACTCGGCCTCTATCTCATCACGCAGGACCCACAGGACATCGCCGACCCGGTTTTCAAGCAGATAAACACGACGATGGTACTGAATCTCGGCGACGAGGACGCCATCAAGGCCGTGAACATCCCCACGAACCTCGAATCGAAGGTGCCCTACATGGAGAAAGGCCAGCGCGTGGTGTACTCGCCGGACAACTCCGAGCCCGTCGAGCTCATCGGGCTCTCGACGTGTGTGACACGGCACGGCAGGGAGTAGTGAGGAATCGACCGCCGGGAGATTCCTCGGATAGCGCAGCGGCGACCGAAGCGACCCGTGAGCAGTAGCGAGGACGGAGCGGCTGGACGTGACAGTTGTTCGCTCGCGTATCCTGATTGAAAAGAATCATGTGTCGCTGCCGTCTCTCGTTTGTGTATGAGCGGGTCATTCGGCAGGCAGAACGTGCAGGCGGCCGGCACAGTCGACCGGAACTTGAGCAAGATAATCGGGATAGCGACCGGCCTCATCGCGGTCAATATCCTGGCGATGCTGGCGCTGTCGTACGTCCCAGCGGTGGTCGGCCTCGGCGCCGTGCTGTTCGGTAACTTCTTCATCGGTATCGCGGTGTTCGCCGTCACCGTCGGGGGCGGCTCGTGGGTCGCGAGCAAGGGAACCCAGCGAGGGAGCCTCCCGCTGGCGGGGGCCGGCGTCACGCTGACGCAGATCGGCTACGCCCTCTTCGGCGCCACGGCGCTGGGACTGGCGGCCGCCTCCCTGCGGGTGCCCGCCATCGGCATCTCCGTGGTCATCACCGCCGCCATCACCGCCGCCGTCGCCTACGTCGTGTTCACGACGGACAGGAACTTCTCCGGCTGGCAGAGCTACTCCTTTTACCTGTTCATCGGCGGCTTCGTCCTCGGTGCCGTCGGTTTCTTCGTCAGCCCCCTCCTCCTCGTCGTCGCCAGCCTCGTCTTCTTCGCGGCCTTTATCGTCAGCCTCACCTACGAGATCTGGGCGGTCAAGGAGAACCGCTACGCCAGCGACCTGCGAAACGCCATCGGCATCTACGTCGCCGTCATGGGCGTGTTCGTCAACGTCCTCATCTGGGTGCTGCGCATCCTCGAACTGCTCGACGCCTGAGACGGCCGGTCGTACCGACGAGCCGGTGGTTTTCTGGCAGCTCCCGGAAACGGCGTCCGGCTGACCGGACCAGCGGCCCGAACGTTCAAGCCGGCAGACAGTGCCACACCGTGTATGGCCAAGCGAATCCTCGTCCCCGTCGACGGCTCCGAACAGGCCGCGGCGGCCACCGCCTTCGCCGTCGAGAACGTCCCCGACGCCGCGGTGGTGCTCTTGCACGTCATCAACCCCGCCGAGGCGGGCTACAGCGCGCAGGCCTCGGTCCCGTCGTTCTCCGAGGAGTGGTACGAGGAAAAACAGGCCCAGGCCCGTGACCGGTTCGACGAACTGGCAGCCGTCGCCAGCGACGCCGGCGCCGAGAGCGTCGAACGCGTGGTCGAGGTCGGCCGGCCGACAAAGACGATCGTCGAGTACGCCGACGAGCACGACGTCGACCAGATCGTGATGGGGAGCCACGGCCGCTCGGGGATGTCCAGAATCTTGCTGGGTAGTGTGGCCGAAATCGTCGTCCGCCGGGCGACCGTCCCGGTGACCCGTCGTGCGGTGAGGTGGGCGAATCGGCTCCCGAGGCCGGAGTTCCGCCTGAGAGAGCGCGGCTGCACTGCCGGAATTTCGCGTGAGAGAGCGCGGCTCATCTGCCGCGCTCACGCGTGCCGAATGATGTAGACGTCGTAGCTCGGGTCCTCGGAGACCGGGGAGCCGACGCTGGAGACCGGCGAGGAGACGCGGCCGGCGTTCTCGCTCCCGACGAAGATGACCGACGCCTCGACCTCGTGGGCGACCGCGCGGATGGTCCGAATCACGTCGGTCGTGAGCGAGGCCATCGAGCTCACGTCCTTCGGGGTCTCGTGGCGGAACTCGGCTTCGGGGGCGATATCGGCGACTCGCTCGCGGAAGCGCTCGGCGATGGCGTCGGGGTCGAAGGGGTCTTCCGGACCGACCCAGTCGCGCGAGAGGGCGTACTCCACCTCGTCGGGGATGACAGTCAGGACGAGCACGTCCTCGCCGCTGAAGTCGGCAAACTCCGTGGCGCGTTCGAGGGCGGCTTCCGAGAGTTCCGAGCCGTCGAAGGGGACGAGTAGCGTCATGCCCGACGGTTCGCCGGTGGAACGGATAAAAGGTGGTTGCCGGTCTGCTCCCCGTTTACCCTCACGCGCGTCCACCCCGCGGCTCAGAAGATATTGGCCTGCTGATAGACGCTGATGCCGTCCATCGTGATCTCGTAGGGCTTTGTCTCGCGGGAGTGATTGGCGTTGCGTATCTTCTGTATCTCCACCGCCAGTCTGGTCTCCCGGGTCTCCGAGCGGACGTACTGGAGGACGAAGACGGCGTCGGTCAGGTACTCGATGATGCCGTGTCTGGAGGCGTAGGGGTTGTCCTCGCTGGCCTCGGAGGTGAGCATCGTCGTCACCCCGGCGGCCTTCAGCGACCGGGTGAAATCGAACACCTCCGTGCGGCGTTTCGCGGGGTTGTCGTACATCATCTCCAGCAGGGAGACCGAGTCCAGCACGAGCCGGTCGGCGTCGAAGTCCTCGATGAGCCCGGGGAGTTCGCTGCGGATGTTGTCGAGGCTGTTGGCCATCTCCACGGGGTCGAGGTCGATGACGGCCAGCTGCTCGTCGTCCTCGTAGGCGTCGAACCCCCAGTCGCGGTCGTTGGCGGTGTCCATGATGGCCGCGTGGGACTGTTCGAGCGTGATGAACACGCAGTTCTCGCCGTTTTCCAGCCCGTGGTGCAGGAACTGCAGCCCGAAGGTGGTCTTGCCGGTCCCCGCCGAGCCGATGGCGACGATGAGGTGTCGCCGCGGAATCCCGCCCTGTATCATCCGGTCTAGCCCCTCGATACCCACGTCGATACGGGGGATGTCGGAGTCGAAGTCCTCGTCCTCGAACTCGGCACCCGAACCGCCGCCACCGCCGCCCGGCGAGCCGGCGGACTCGAACGCCGTCGCGAAGTCGTCGCCAAAGAGGCTGCCGCCGTCGTCACTGCCTGACTCACCACCATCGTCGAACGGGCTCCCGCCGCTATCCTCGAACGGGCTCCCGCCGCTATCCTCGAACGGGCTCCCACCGCTATCCTCGAACGGGCTCCCGCCGCTATCGTCGTCGAAAGGACCCCCGCCGCTATCCTCGAACGGGCTCTCGCCGCCGTCGTCGCCCTCGGCGTCGCTCGCGAACGGACTGTCGGTCCCCTCGCCGTCCGACGGCCCCTCCGACTCGTCGGCCCCGCCGCCGGACTCGTCGTCGGCCGAGGCGTCCACCTCGTCCGGATCGTCTTCGAACGCGCTCTCGAACCAGTCGTCGTCGCGGTCCTCCGCGTCCTCACTCATTCGACGACCACCGGCCACAGACAGCCATGGATGCAAACTGTCGTGGGGACGGAGATAAGCTTGCCGTCGTGGAGGGTTTATAGTCGCCCGGCGGAAACGGCAACCAATGACCGTCGGTATCGTCGCACAGCGGGACAACGACCGGGCGATGGCGCTCGCGAGCACGCTGACCGAGCGGCTACAGGAGGTCTCGGCGACCGTCGCCGTCGACGAGACGACCGGTGGGGCGCTGGCGGCCCACGACGCGTGGGACGCCGCGACGCCGTCGACCCGACCGGTCGACGAGATGAGCGACTGCACGCTGGTCGTCAGCATCGGCGGCGACGGGACCTTCCTCTATGCCGCCCGTGGCGCCGGGTCGACCCCCATCATGGGTGTCAACCTCGGCGAGGTGGGCTTTCTGAACGCGCTGGCACCCGAGGAGGCCGTCGAGACGGTCGTCGCCGAGGTCGAACACATCCAGAAGACCGGCAGCGCACGGACCAGAGCGATGCCGCGGCTGCGAGCGACCGGCGACGACTGGGAGCTCTCGCCGGCGCTCAACGAGGTGGTCGTCCAGGGCTCACACCGGGGCAGCGGCGGGGGCGGGGAGTTCGAGATTCGCGTCGACGGCTCGCTGTACACCAGCGGCCACGCAGACGGGGTGCTGGTGGCGACGCCGACCGGCTCGACGGCCTACAACCTGAGCGAGGGCGGGCCGCTCGTCCACCCCGCCGTCGGGGGGCTCGTGATAACCGGGATGGCACAGACGGACGGGATGCCGCCGCTCGTCGCCGACGTCGACAGCGACGTGACGGTGTCACTCTCGGACACAGAGACGGGCGTCGTCGTCAGCGACGGGCGAGTGCGCGAGGAACTGTCTCCACCGGAGAACGTGACCCTGACGCGGGCGAACGAGCCGATTCGGCTGGCGGGCCCACCGCTGGACTTCTTTACCGCACTGGGAAAACTCGGGTAGTTACTTCCGGCCGACCGCGTACAGGACCGGCGCGAGCGCGACGAGGACCAGCCCGACGAGTTTGTACGCGAACGAGGAGGCGAGCAGGCTGCCGGCGTTCGGTGCCATCGTCGACGCGGGTAGCAACAGCAACAACGCACCGATGCTGACGGTGTGGGCGCCCAGCAATTTGAGCGAGCGCGTCGGGAGGATGCCGACAGCACCGAGAACGAACCCGAGCAACAGGACGTCACCGATGGTGTAGTTCAGCAGAAAGCTGTCGATGACTTGCAGCGGTGGCGCGAGCATTCCTATCTCGAAACTCGCCGTGACGCAATCTTTAAAGTTCCGTTACGCAGTTCGACGGGCGTGAGAATCACGCTCCGCACAATAATTATATGTCCACACCCGACAGTATAGGCTACTGTGTCAGAGTCTACTGCGGACGCGACCGTCCTCGTCGTCGACGACGAGGCCGAAGTGGCGGACGTCTACGCGTTGCGTCTCCGCAACCAGTACGAGACAGAGACTGCCTACGGCGGTGCGGCCGCGCTCGACCGACTGGACGACGGTATCGACGTAGTGTTGCTCGACCGGCGGATGCCCGACGTCGGCGGCGACGAGGTGTTAGAAGAGATACGGGAGCGCGATATCTCGACGCGAGTCATCATGATAACCGCGGTGGACCCCGATTTCGACATCATCGATATGCCCTTCGACGACTATCTCTGCAAGCCTGTCGAGAAGGAGGACCTGGTGGCGGCCATCGACCAGCAGCTGGCCGCCCGGCGGTACGACGACCGGCTCGCGGAGTATCTGGAGGTCACGTCGAAACTCGCGCTGCTGAAAGGGGAGAAGACAGCACAGACGCTGGACGGCAACGACGGCGTCGAGTCGCTCGAACGGCGGGCCGAGACGCTACAGTCGGAGATGGACGACGCACTCTCGGATTTCGAGGATATCGACACCGCCTTTCGCGATATCACGCGCCGTCCGAGCTGAGTTCGCTTCGGGGCGTGTACAGCAGGTAGCCGGTCTCGCCGTTGACGATAGTTCTGAGCCGGAACCGGCCGGTCCCGGCGGTCGTCTCACAGTCGACGAGACGGTCGAGTCCGCCCGCCGTGACCGCGTCGTCGTCGACCGTCTCGTCGCCGGTGACCAGCAGGGCCTCCGAGAGCGGCGTCCCCTCGATGCGCTCTACCGGCACGTCGAACGTCTCGCCGAAGGCGTCGTTGGCCGCACGGACGACCGGTCCGTGGCCCTCCGCTGCGTAGTACAGCACCGGGTCAGGATGGCCGTCGAAGAGGTCCGCCGGCTCCGGCGTCGTCACCTCGCTGTCGACGTCGACCGTCATCGTCTGGTCGGGTGCGTCGGTGGTCTCGGACGCCCGGAAGAGGCGTGCGACACCGCCGATACCGCCGCCGAGTGCGAGCCCCAGACCGATGGCCACGTCCCTGGAGAACGGAAGGACCAGAACGGTGTCGAGGACAGCCAAGACAGTGGCGAGCGAGACCGCCCCGATCGCAATCCACCCCACGACGGTGAGGAGATCCCCGAGCCGTGGGCCCCCACCAGTCTCCCTGTTCGGTTGCTCGCTCATCGGGAGGCAATCGTCGGTCCATCTGTTAACCTCTTTCGGCACACGGACGAGTCAGGGACAGGCCAGTGTCACCGTGCGCTCACAGGCCGGCGACGCCGTCGGCGAGGAGCTTCAGTCCGATGACCGCGAGCAACAGCAAGGCACCGACCGTCACCGTCGCGTCGGCGAGCCGCCGGCGCAGGCGCTGCCCGGCGGCGACCCCGGCCAGCCCCGGCAGGGCGGCGACGGCCGAGAGCGCGACCAGCGCGGCGGGGGCCGTCTCCCCGGCCGCGAACAGCCCGAGGCCCCACGCCGCCGCGAGTCGGAGCACGGAGATACCGACGAGTATCATCGCCAGGACGCCGACGAACGTCGAGCGGTCCAGTTCGAGGCTGTCGAGGTAGGCGACGATCTGGACGGCGGCGTTGGTCGTGCCGAACACGGCGCCCGAGAGCAGCCCGACACCGAGCTTCGCGGCCGTCCCGGGCCGGAAACACCGGTCGCGAACCCACGCCTCGCCGGGCAGCGCGACCCACGGCTGGGCGGCGGCGACGTAGCCCAGCGTGAACAGGCCGAGACCGAACGCGAGCACCGGCCGGGGAACCCGGCCCAGCAGTGCCATCCCCGCCAGCGTCCCGACGGCGGCACCGAGGATGTAGGGCCAGAACCGGGCGAGACACCGGGGAACCTCGGCCCGGTCGAGTTCGCCCAGCAGGCGGAGGTTCCCCACGAGCATCGGGAGAATCATCACCACGACCGCGACGGTCGGCGAGAACAGCGTCGCCAGCACCGCAGTGGAAACGATGGCGTAGCCGAAGCCGGCCGTCCCCTTCACGAGCCCGCCGAGGAAGACGACGGCACAGACGGTCGAAAGGGTCGCGGGCCCGTAGCCGCCGACCGCGAGTGACTGGAGCATCGACGGAGCGAACGGACGGGCGGTTTACAGATAAGGGTACGTCGCGTGTGTCTCGGGCCCGCACGTCAGCGCGGCGGTGTCGGCGCCGCCGGGGCCCCACAGGGGCTACTCTTCGGTGTCCTCGCCGTCGGGGTCGCGCAGGTCCTTCTCGAGGGGCCGCGAGGGGAAGAACGGGTGGTCGCCGGGGCTCCCGGTCGTCAGCCGCGGGTCGGCGTTGTTCTGCGTGCCCCCGGTCGTCAGCCGGCCCGGTCGCTGGCGCCAGCTCGCCGTCTTGCCGCCGGCGTCCGGGACCTGCCGGACGATGTTGTCCTCGACGTACTCGCTCAGGCATTCCCAGAGGTCCTCGCGCGGGTCGTCGGTCCGCGTCGTGGCCTCGACGATGATGCCGTCGACGATGGTGAGCAGGAAGGTCGCGGTCCGCTCCGGGTCGACATCGTTGAACATTCCCTGCTCGATGCCGTCCTCGATAATCTCGGTGAGCTGTGCGACGTAGCGGTCCGGGTTCTCCGTGAACTTCTGGCGGAACTCGGGGTCGTTGATAGCTTGCGAGCGCAGTTCGAGGAACGCGCCGAGCCGTTCGACCTGGTCGGGCGCTCCCCGTTCCGTGGGGTAGACGCCGAGGATGAGGTTGAGGAACGTGTAGAGGTCCTCAACCGGGTCTCCCGTCGACTCGGTCTGCATGGTCTGCTCGAAGTCCGCCAGCATGTAGTCGGCGAATGCGAGCATGATGTCGTGTTTACCGTCGAAGTGGTGGTAAAACGAGGACTTCGAGAGGCCGGCCTCCTCGGCGAGTCGGGAGATAGAGATACCGGCGTAGCCGTACTTCTGGAGGGCGACGTAGGTGGCGTGCATTATCTCTTCACGCGTGTCGACAGCCTCGCCCCCGAACGTAGCGTCGCCGGCCATACCCGACCCTAGTCCAGTGACGGTCAAATACTTTCGTGATACGCTACTGGGACACAGCGGGTCTGCGGGGTGGCCCGACCCGCTGACGGGGGGCTTACACCTGTCTGGGCTCGCCCCCGTCGTGGAGCCGGCGGAACACTCGCGTCGGGAACCGGGTCTCGACGCGGCTCGGGGGCCGACCGCTCGTCGAGCCGTCCGTGCGGACCCGTTCGACGATGCCGTCGTCGGCGAACTCGTAGAGGTAGCGTTTGACCGTCCCGGCCGAGAGGTCGACGTCCCGCGCGATGGCGGCGGCCGTCTGCTCGACTGACGAGCACTCGCCCGCCTCGACGTCCAGCAGCGCTCGCAGCACCCGCTGTCGGTTCGGTGCGAGCGTCAGCACCTGCGCGAGCGGGACCGAGGGGCGTGGAATCGTGTCGCAGGCGTGGAGGATATCGTCGTCGTCGAGACGGGACCGCCCGCGCTCGCTCGCCCGGTCGGCGGCGGTAAACAGTGCGGCCAGCGCGTTGTGGGCCGACCCGTCGGCCCACGCGGCGATGGTGCGTGACTGCTGGTAGGTGAGCGCACGGGCGTCGAGCCCGGCCATCGCCCGGCTGGTGACGATGTCGGCGAGGGTCCCGATGTCGTAGGCCGGAACCTCGATTCGCTTTTCGGGGGGGTCACAGTCGAGGTCCGCGGGCGGTGTGCGACCGATTGCCATCCAGGCGAGTGAGTCGCCGACCCCGTCGAGCCGGTCGGCGAGCGCCGACAGCGCGTAGGTGTCGGGCTCGCCGACGTGGTCCACCGCGACGACGACCCGGCGTGAGACGGCGGCCAGTGCGTCCCGGAGCTGTGACAGGAGCGTGTCGGTCCGGACGCCCTGTCTCGGGACCGCCTCGTCGACGATACCGTCGAGGACGGCGTGATAGAGCCCGAAGTCGGTCGTCGCCGCACGCCCGTCGACGTAGACGAACGACTGGGGCCGTTCGCGGCCGGGCCGGGCGCGCCTCGCGGTGTGGACGATAGTGCCGAGCTCCGACGGGCGGGGCTGGAGGTGGGCAAACAGCGCGGTGACGACGGCCGATTTGCCGGCGCCGGCCGGGCCCCAGAGGTACGCGTTCGGCGGGCGGTCGCCGTCGAGCACCGGGTCGAGATAGTCGAGCAACGCTTCGAGGGTCGGCCCGCGACCGACCGGGTCCGCGACGTGGGCGACCGGACTGACGAGCGCCTCGTCGAGGACGAGCTCGGCGGTGTCGTGCTGCCGTCGATTGATTCTCGCGTCAAGGTTCATTGGTGCAACAGTGCGCTCGGGCGCAGGTATTCCTGGAAAAATGTGCGTTCGGTCGGACTGGTTAGAACGGGACGTAGACGCCTCGCACGGTTACGTCGGCGACCGTCAGCACGCCGAGCAGGAGCGTCACCGTGAGGAGCGCGAACGCCGGTGGGTCGACGTGGGTGTCACCGTGTGCGTAGAACACACGCTGGCCCGCCTCACCAATCAGTCCGCCGAGGACGCCGAACGCGCCGCCGAGCAGGAGCGCGACGAGCTGGGACGTCCCGGTCGGGTCGGCGACGAACGCTGCCGCACCCGCGCTGCCGGGCAGCGTTATGTGGTGGGTCACCGGAATCTTCTCGACGCCGAGGTTGAGGAAGGTCAGCGACGCCGCGGAGATACCGAAGCTCAGGAACATACTCCCCGTCGTGATGACGAGGAAGCCACCGAGCAGCCCGCCGGCGAGACCGATCGTGGCGACGTGACCCCACTTGTACTGGTGGGGGAGCCACGGCTCGACGGCGGGTCGCATGACTTCCGTCCCGCCGTCAGCGGCAACCTCTTCGCCGTTCTCGAAGGGGGTCATGTCGAAGTAGCCGCTGCCGCCGGGCGAACCGAAAAGCGAGTAACCGAAGACGATGCGGTGCACCAGCGCCGAGGTGAACACCGTAAAGGCGATGCTGTCGAATCCCACGATCGGGAGGACGAGACTGGCAACCAGGGTGTTGACGATAGCGCCGAAGGCACCGAAGATACCGCCGACGGCGAGGACGTCTGGGCGCGTACCGAGCGCGTAAGCGATGTCCTTTCCGGGGTGGTAGCCACCGTCTTCTTGGGGCGCCATGGCGCCTTCCTTCTTCGCGGCGTAGGCGGCCGCGGCCGCACCGCCGGCGAAGGCGATGTGCGGACCGAACACCGGACCGAAGCCGACGGTACCGGTGATTCCGGCACCGACGCTGACTTCAGTGCCCGCAATCGCGGCTGCCTCGCCGGCGATGACCGCGAAGCCGGTGAAACAGAACGCCGGCAGTGCGCCGATGGCCGCACCGAACATCCCGCCCCCGACCGCGGCCACGAGCCAGTAGGCGAACTCGACGGCCGTCCGGTTACCCAGGGCTTCGATCTGGAGGAGTACTGGATCCATACGTTATTCCTCCTGTGCCCAGTCGAGGGACTTCTCGACGGCGTCGTCCCAGCGGCTGTACAGCTTGTCTGCTTGCTCCGAACTCATCTGTGGGGTGAACTCCTGATCGATCTGCCAGTTGTCGCGCAGCTCGTCGACGGTGTCCCAGTAGCCGACGGCGAGGCCGGCGGCGTAGGCGCTACCGAGCGCGGTGGTCTCGTCGACCTCCGGGCGCGCGATGTCGGTGCCGATGATGTCAGCCTGGAGCTGACACAGGAAGCTGTTCTTGACCGCGCCGCCGTCGACCCGGAGCGTCGTCGTCTCGACGCCCGAATCCTGTTCCATCGCCTCCGCGACGTCGCGGGTCTGGTAGGCGATGGATTCGAGGGTGGCCCGCACGATGTGTTCCTTGCGTGTGCCACGGGTCATCCCGACGATAGTCCCGCGTGCGCGCCCGTCCCAGTGGGGGGCGCCGAGGCCGGTGAAGGCCGGGACCATGTAGACGCCGTCCGTCGAATCCACCGAGCTCGCGAGCTCGGCGGTCTGGGCGGCGTTGTTGATGAGGTCGACGTCTTCCAGCCACTCGATAGCGGCGCCGGTGATGAAGATGGCCCCCTCCAGTGCGTACTGGACGGGCTCACCGGACATCTGGAAGCCGATGGTCGTGAGGAGGCCGTGGTCGGATTCGACCGCCTCGTTACCGGTGTTCATCAGGTAGAACGAGCCGGTGCCGTAGGTGTTCTTCGCGTCGCCCGCGTCGAAACAGGTCTGGCCGAACATCGCGGCCTGCTGGTCACCCAGCGCGCCCGCGACGGGCACCTCGGCGCCCAGGAAGCCGTCGGCGTCCGTGTGGCCATACAGGTTCTCGTCGGAGGACGGTCGGACCTCCGGCACCATCGAGGCGGGGACGTTGAACTCCTCTAAGAGCTCGTCGTCCCACTCCATCTCGCGGATGTTGTACAGCATCGTCCGCGACGCGTTGGAGACGTCGGTGATGTGGTTGCCGGTGAGGTTGTAGATAACCCAGCTGTCGATGGTCCCCATCAGCAGCTCGCCGTTCTCGGCCCGGTCCCGGACCGCTTCGCCCCGGGCGGCGTCCATCTTCAGCGGCTCTGCGTTGTCGAGGATCCACTCGGTCTTCGTCGCCGAGAAGTACGCGTCACATTCGAGACCCGTCTTCTCGCGGATCCACTCGACCTTGCCGTCCTCCTGGATCTCCTCGACGCGGTCCGTCGTCCGACGGTCCTGCCAGACGAGGGCGTTGTGGACGGGTTTACCGGTCTCGGCGTCCCAGACGATAGTCGTCTCGCGCTGGTTCGTGATGCCGAGCGCCTCGAGTTGCTCGGCGTCGAGGTCGTTCCGGGAGAGACCCTCCTGAACGACTGCCTTGGTGTTTTCCCAGATCTCCATCGGGTCGTGCTCGACCCAGCCTGGCTCCGGGTAAATCTGTTCGTGCTTCTCGTAGGCGTTGGCGACGACCTGACCAGCGTGGTCGAACACCATGAACCGCGTGCCCGTTGTCCCCTGGTCGATCGCGCCAACGTACGTGTCTGCTGTCATTGTGTCTTCGACTCCCCGCAACCGAACGGTCGTTCGGCTGCGTAGGCAAACGAACGTTCGTTTGTTATATTAAAGTTAGGGTAGAATCGAGATGAGACCAAGGTCAGGTCCCCACACGGGGTCACAACCAGGCACGGTAGTCGTCAGGACCGCTGAGACGACGATCCTCGTCGGGGGAAATCACAAGGCTAATTAACGATTTGTGTCTCAGTTACACCTGACTGAGTGGGCGCTCAAAAATCGAGCACCGACGTACCGCGGGGGGTGTCGTCGGTCGCTGCGGCCCAACCCCCCGAAACCGCCCTACCCGCCACTAATGCACAAACGCACCATCCCCCTGTTGCTGGCCGTCGCTGCGCTCGTGATCGCTGCCGGAACTGCTGCCGCGACCGTCAGAGGCAGTCCGCAGATTACCGCCTCCCTCCAGGACGACACCGTGGCCGCGGGCGAGGAGACCACACTCGAAGTGGTCCTCGTCAACAGTGGTGACATCGAGTTCAGCAGCGGACAGGACGCCGGCCAGACCAGCGCAGTGACGACCGCCCGGGGGCTGACCGTCGAGATGAAAGACAGCAATGCGCCGATATCCATCACCACCGGCACGCGGTCGCTTGGCTCGCTCGGGACCGGCGCCCCGACCACGACCGCCTTCGATATCAGCGTCGACGAGAACGCCGAACCCGGCACGTACCGCGTCCCGGTGGAGCTGAACTACAGGTACTACAACCTCGTCTCCGACGGCGGCGCACGAAGCGAGAGCAGCGTGACGCGGACCCGCTACGTCACCGTCACCGTCAGCGACGACGCCACCTTCGACGTGACGAACGTCTCCTCCAGCGCACAGGTCGGCACCAGCGGGACGGTCGCCGTCACCGTCGAGAACACCGGCCAGACGGCCGCGAACAACAGCGAGGTCACGCTGGCGAGCCAGAACGGGGTGCTGACCTTCGGCGAGCGCTCCGAGAGCACCCGTTCGGTCGATTCGTGGGCCCCCGGCGAGCGCCGGACGTTCCGTTACGACGTCTCCGCGACCGACGACGCCCAGGCCGACTCCTACCCCTTCCAGCTCTCGGTCGCCTTCGACAACTCCGACGGCGTCCGCAAGGAGTCCACCGGCACTTCCGTGAGCATCACGCCCGATGCCGAGCAGACGTTCTCGCTGTCCGACGTCGAGAGCACGCTCAGAGCAGGCGAGGAGGGGACCATCACCGCGACGGTGACCAACGACGGTCCGCGGGCCGTCGACAACGCCGTCATCGACTGGAACAGCGACAAGAGCAACCTCTCGCCACAGGAGACTCAGGTCGCGGTCGGGGACCTGGACACGGGCGCCTCGACCCAGGTCACCTTCACTGTCGATGCCACGGACAGCGCCGAGGCGGGGTCGAAACAGTTCGACTTCGTCGCGAGCTACCGGAACACAGAGGGTGACCGCGAGGAGAGCGACACCCTGGAAGCACAGGCCGAGGTCCGACCCAGCCAGGACGAGTTCAGCCTCGACTCCGCCAACACCTCCATCGGCGTTGGCCAGTCGGGCAACGTCGAGATTACGGTCACGAACACGCGTAACGTGACCTTCTCGGACATCACGGCGAAGGTGTTTGCCTCCTCGCCCATCAGCGCCGACGACGACGAGGCCTACATCGACGCGCTCGGCCCCGGCGAGTCCACGACTATCACGTTCAGCGTCAGCGCCGAGGGCAGTGCCCTCCAGAAGGCCTACCCCATCTCGCTGGACTTCCGCTACGACGAGCCCGACGGTGACTCGAGTATCTCCGACACCTACCGGGAACAGATCAGCGTCACTGAGCCCAACGGCGGGGGCGGACTGCCCCTGACGGCCATCGGCGGCGTCGCGCTCGTGCTGGTGCTCGCCGTCGGCGGATACATGCGGTTCCGATAGCCACGGATGGGCCACCAGCGCTACATCGACTGGGTGAACGAGCGCATCGCGACGAGCCCCGGCCGCATCGTCCTGCTGTTCCTGGTCGTCACGGTCGCCTTCGCCAGCGGGCTGGGCGCGATAGAGACCGAGACTGGTCAGGAGCAGTTCATCGAGGACCTGGAGTCCTACGAGACGTTCCAGGACATCCAGCGGGACTTCGGCGCCTCCTTTAGCGAGTCGACGAGCTCCACGACGCTGCTCCAGCAGGACAGCAACGCCCTGTCGAAACAGTCGTTACTCCGGTCCCTGCGGGCGCAGGAACGTATCGCGGACCGGGGGGATATGCGCGTCTCCGACACGAGTTCGCCCGCCCGTGAGGTCGCGACTACGTTAGACCCCAACGCTACGACGCTCGACGCACAGATCGAGGTCGTCGAGGGGGCGACCGAGCGCGAGATAGACCGGGCCATCCGGACGACCGCCGACGAGAATCCCGGGTTCACGTCGTCGGTCAGCGAGGACTTCAATCGGGAGTCGGCGTCGGCCTCGGTGACCGAATCAACCGTCACCCACGACGCCGCCGAAATCGACAACCGCGAGGAGCGGGTCAGGAACATCGTCGGCACCGTCGGCGGTGACATCCGCGTCCTCGGGGGCAACCCCGAGACCATCACGACCTCGCTGGGCATCGTGCTTCCGGCCGCGTTCGTCCTCATCGTGACGTTCCTGATCGTCGCCTACCGGGACCTCGTGGACCTCCTGCTGGGCATCGGCGCCATCGTGATGGCGCTCATCTGGACCTTCGGGTTCATCGGCCTGGCGGACATCCCGTTCAACCCCCTGCTCGTGTCCGTGCCGCCGCTGTTGATAGCCGTGGGTATCGACTTCGGTATCCACGTCGTGAACCGCTACCGCGAGGAGCGTGCGACGGGCAGTGATATCACCGAGGCGATGGGCGTGACGAACAGACAGGTACTCGTCGCCTTCTTCATCGTCACCGGGACGACGGTCATCGGCTTCCTCTCGAACCTCATCAGCGCCTTCCCGCCCAACCGCGACTTCGGTATCGTCGCCGCTATCGGTATCGTCTTTACGTTCCTCATCTTCGGCATCTTCCTGCCGGCCGCGAAGGTGTACGTCGACCGGCTGAGCGAGCGGTACCCCATCCCCGTGTTCAGCCAGTCCCCGTTCAGCTCCGAGGAGTCCGCTTTCGGCCGGCTGCTCTCGGGCGGCGTCACCGTTGCCAAGCACACCCCGGTCGTCTTCCTGGTCGTCGCACTGGTGGCCACGACCGTCGCCGGCGGGTACGCCACCGGCGTCAGTACCGAGTTCGACAGCGAGGACTTCCAGCCCAAGGAAGAGACCCCCGACTTCCTCCAGTATCTGGGCCCGCTCGCGCCGCCCGAGAAGTTCCAGAGCATCGAGAACCAGAACCTCCGGGACCGGCACTTCGACCGGGAGGAACAGGTAATCGTCTACGTCGAGGGGGATATGCGCCGTGACAGCGCACTGGAGTCACTCCACCGTGCCAGCCAGAACCCGCCCGAGACGATAGACGGCGAGGGCCGCGAGGCGGAGGTCACGAGCCTCGTGACGGTGATACGCGACCGCGCCGAACGGGACCCCGAGTTCCGGGCGCTCGTCGAGCGCAACGACGCGAACGACAACGGCATCCCGGACGACGACCTCCCGGTCATCTACGACGCGCTCGCCGAGAGCGGCCAGCTGGAGCAGTTCCTCAGCGAGGACCGCCGGAGCACGCAGATCATCTACACGGCCGACGGCACCGCGACGAACGCCGAGATAGCGGCGGCCGGTGACGAGGTCGCCGCCGACTACCAGTCCGACGCCTCGTCGACCGGCATCGCTATCGTGTTCAAGGACGCGGGGACGCTCATCCTCGATACGGTCCTCCAGAGCCTGCTGATAACGCTCGTCGGCTCGTCGCTGTTCCTGATAGGCATCTACTGGCTGCTCGAAGGGAAGCCGAGCCTCGGCGTCGTAAACGTCATCCCGATCATGATGGCCGTGGTCGCCCTCGTCGCGACGATGCGCTACCTGGGCATCGATTTCAACGCCCTCAACGGCGGTATACTCGCCATCACCGTCGGTCTGGGGACCGACTACGCCGTCCACGTCGTCCACCGCTTCGCCGACGAGCGCGAGGAGCGCGCACTCGAGCCGGCACTGCGACGGACCGTCGTCGGCACCGGCGGCGCGCTGACCGGCAGTATGCTGACGACCGTCGGCGGCATCGGTGTGCTCGTGCTCGCGTTGAACCCCGTCATCGGGAACTTCGGACTGCTCACGGCGCTGTCGGTCGTCTACGCCTACCTGGCGTCGATGTTCATCCTCCCGTCGGTGCTGGTCGTCTGGGACCGCCTCCGGCGGTACGACGGCTCCAGCGGGACCGTCGCCGACTCCATCTTCCCGTGGACCGACGAGCCGGGCGTGACCACGGACCAGGGGATCACGACCGCAACGCCGGAGGGCGACGAGTGATACCCGTGATGAAGCGTTTATGCAGTCAGGGCCCCAACCCGACAACGACCCACTGGCCACCAGTTGCCCGTCGCGTGGCCCGGAGCGTCCCGACCCGATGAACTACCAGCGATACATCGACTGGGCCGACGACCGCATCGTCGAGGACTCCCGCAAGGTCATCCTGACCTTCCTCGTCGTGACGCTGCTCTTTAGCGCCGGACTGGGGAACATCTCGACGAACGCCGGCACCCAGCAGTTCACGACCGGGCTGCCGGCCGAGGAGGCCTTCGAGGAGGTCAACACGAAGTTCGCACCGGCGTTCTCGGCCGACACTGGGAGCACCCAGCTCATCCAGGAGGGGAACAACGTCCTCGCCAAACCCTCGATGCTGCGGATGCTGCGGGCACAGGAGTCCCTGGAGGACCACGACGACCTCAGGGTGACCTCGACGTCGTCCGCGGCGGCCATCGTCGCCCGCGAGCTGAATCCGAACGCGACGGCGACCGAGGCCCAGATTCGGACGCTCGAACGGTCGACCGACAGCGAGGTCGACGCCGCCGTCCGCCGGGCCGCCGACAACCCGCAGTTCACGTCGCTGCTCAGCAACGACTTCAACCGCGAGTCCGCCTCCGCGTCGGCCACCATCGGCGTCGTCACCCACGAACTGCCCGCGGGCCTCTCCTCGGGGTCGGGCCAGGGCGGGACCAGCCCCCTGACCGACATCCAGCGACAGGCCGATTTCACCGTCGACTCGACGGGCGCGGGGTCGGTAACGGTCTTTGGCGCGGGTATCCTCGCCGACGAGTTCTCCAACGTCGTCGCCGACTCGCTGATTCTGACGGTGCCGGCCGCGCTCGTCTTCATCCTCCTCTTTCTCTCTATCGCCTACCGCGACCTCGCCGACATGGCCCTCGGCCTGGGCGCCCTGTTCATGGCCATCGTCTGGACCTTTGGCTTCATGGGACTGGCCGGTATTCCCTTCTCGCAGATGCTCATCGCGGTGCCGCCGCTGTTGCTGGCGGTCGGCATCGACTTCGGCATCCACGCGGTCAACCGCTACCGCGAGGAGCGCGACGAGGGGAGCGACATCGAGCGGTCGATGCGCATCACGACCGACCAGCTGCTGGTCGCGTTCGGCATCGTCACCGGGACGACCGTCATCGGCTTCCTCTCGAACCTCACCAGTGACCTCCCGCCCATCCAGGACTTCGGCTACGTCGCCGCCGTCGGCATCGTCTTCACGTTCCTCATCTTCGGGGTGTTTCTCCCCGCCGCGAAGGTCGAACTGGACCGCCTGCGCGAGCGCTACCCCATCCCCACGTTCAGCCAGCGCCCGCTGGGCTCGGAGGGGTCGCGTCTCGGAGGGGTGCTTCGAGGCGGCGTCGTCATCGCCGAGCGCGCCCCCGTGGCCTTCCTGCTCGTCGTCCTCGTCGTCACCGGCGGGGCCGGGATGTACGCGACCGGCATCTCGACCTCGTTCTCCCAGGACGACTTCCTCCCGCCCGAGGACAACCCCGACTGGATAGAGTCGCTGCCCGAGCCCTTCGCCCCCAGCGAGTACACCGTCACTGGGACGACGAACTTCTTAGACGAGAAGTTCACGTCGAGCCAGGGCGGGTCGGTGACTATCTACATCGAGGGGCCGATGCGCCAGGACGACGCCCTAGAGCAGATACATCGCGCTGGTGAGGACCCCCCGGAGACGTTCGTCCGCGAGGACAGTCGCGCGGATTCGACCTCCATCGTCACGGTCATCATGGACCGCGCCGACCGCGACCCCGAGTTCCGGGCGCTCGTTGCCCGCAACGACGAAAACGAGAACGGCGTCCCCGACGACGACCTAGTGGAGATATACGACTACCTGCTGTCCTCGGACTCGCGAGACACCGCGCTCAACTACATCACCGAGGACTACCGGGCGACGCGGGTCACCTACCAGACCGAGGCCGACGCCGGCGACGGCGAAGTGACCGACGACGCCCAGGCGGTCGCCGACGAGTTCCGGTTCGAGGCGACCGCCACCGGGAGCATCGTCGTCTTCCAGGCCGTCTCGGACGTCATCTTCGAGTCCGCCATCGTCTCGCTGGCCGTCGCCCTGACCGGGACCGCCGTCTTCCTCGTGTTCATCTACTGGGTCATCGAGGGGCGGCCCTCGCTGGGACTCGTCAACGTCGTCCCGGTCGTCGTCACTGTCGCCCTGCTGGCCGGGACCATGCGCTATCTGGGTATCCCGCTCAACGCCATCACGGGGACGATGCTGGCGCTGACTATCGGGCTGGGCGTGGACTACTCCGTCCACGTCGTCCACCGCTTCGCCGACGAGCACCACCGGACCGACCTCGTGACCGCCCTCGACCGCACCGTGCGTGGCACCGGCGGCGCACTGCTTGGCAGTATGCTCACCACCGTCTTCGGCATCGGCGTCCTCGCGCTCGCCGTCTTCCCCGCCATCGGCCAGTTCGGCATCCTGACCGCGCTCTCTATCATCTACGCCTTCTTCTCCTCCCTGCTCGTCCTCCCCTCGGTGCTGGTCATCTGGTACCGTGTGACGAACGTCTGGCCCGGCGAGTTCCGGAGTCTCAAACGGCGACGGACCGAGGTACCGGGAGACGACGACTAGGCGCTGTTTTGCGCCTGGTTGCCGCTATCGCCGGCCCGGGCGGAATCGGCCGCGACCCCGCCGCCGGGACTGAAAAAGAACCAAAGCGAGCAGTCGTGTCCACACCGGGCATAGCGCGGATGCCTTTATGCGACCGGGTGGCTAGTCACCAGACATGACCCACGTCGTCATCATCGGCGCCTACGGCAGCGCCGGTGCGGCCGTCGCCGGTGAACTCGCCCCTGTGGAGGGAATCGACCTGACGCTCGTCGACGACGGGGACCCCGGCGGCGGGCTCTGCATCCTGAATGGGTGTATGCCGTCGAAGGAGGTGCTGTCGGCCGGCGCCCACCGGTTCCAGGCACGCCACGACGAGCGCCTCGTCGGCGACCTGCCGGCGGTCGACCTCGAGGCGACGGTCGAACGGAAAGACGACCACGTACTGGGGTGGGCACAGCACCGCCGTGAGTCGATTCACGAACTGGCCGAGCGCGACGACGTGCAGTTCGTCCACGCGACCGCCGAGTTCGTCGACGACCACACCGTCCGCGCGGGCGGGCGGACGTTCGAGGCCGACTACGTGGTCGTCGCTACCGGCTCGACGGTCTACGTTCCCGACACGCCTGGAATCGAGGACATAGACTACATGACCAGCGCCGACGTGCTCGACGCGACCGAGCTGCCCGAGTCGGGTATCGTGATGGGCTTTGGCTACATCGGGATGGAGCTCGTCCCGTATCTCGCAGAGGCCGGCGGGATGGAGCTCACCGTCGTCGAACACGACGCCCGGCCCATCGACGAGGCCGACCCCGAATTCGGCGACGCCGCCCGGGCGATATACGAGGACAACTGGGACGTAGCGATACCGACAAACTGCTACGAGCAGCGACTGGAACCGACCGACGACGGCGGGGTTCGCCTGCACGTCGAGTTCGACGACGGGACCGAAGAGAGCTACGAGGCCGACCAGCTGTTCTGTTTCACGGGTCGACGGCCCACGCTTTCGGGCCTCGGGCTAGAGCGCACCTCGATATCGACGCAGGGCGAGTGGGTCAGGGACACCATGCAGACCGTCGACGCCGACCACGTCTACGCCGTCGGCGACGTCAACGGCAAGGAGCCGATCCTCCACGTCGCCAAGGAGCAGGGCGTCACTGCCGCACAGAACGTCCTGCGCCAGGAGGACGGACAGCAACCGCTCCCCTACGAGAACGTCCACCACCACGTCATCTTCTCGGGGCTGGGGGTCTATCCCTACGCCCGCGTCGGCCACAGCGAGCAGAGTGCCCGCGCGGCCGGACTGGAGGTGGTGACGGCGACCAGACAGGCCAGCGACGACGGCGTGTTCAAATCGAAGGACGTCCCCGAGGGGCTCTCGAAGCTCGTGGTCGATGCGGCCGACGGGACAGTGCTGGGGTGGCAGGGGCTACACTACCACGCCGACAGTATCGCGAAGACGCTCCAGGTCGTCGTCGAACTCGGACTCGACGTGCGAGCGATTCCGGACCGGGCCTACCACCCGACACTCCCGGAGAACCTCGACGGACTGGTTCGGGACTGCGTCGCGCAGCTGTCGTAGCGCTACTGCTGGGGCGTCGACGGATAGTGGTCAAGTTCCACGAACTGGGAGTTCCCACAGGCTCGACAGTCTCTGGGCGGCTGGTACGTGTGGTCCGGCGGCTCGCCGTCGACGACGCCCGCGACGATGTTGTTGCAGTTCTCACAGACGTACTCCTTCGGTCGCTCTGGCTGGTGTGCCATATCCTGTTGTTGCCCTTACACTTTCATAAGTCTGTGTCCTGCTGCTGCCTGGCCGAATCGGTCGCCACCGTCGTCCGTGGGCACTGCGGCCCGGTCACTCGACTCGGACGTCAGTTATCTCGAAGCGCGCGCCGCCCGCGTCGGTCTCGGTGACGGTGACGGTCCAGCCGTGGGCGTCGAGTATCTCCCGGACGATACGGAGGCCGAAGCCGGTCCCCTCGTCGCTGGTCGTGTAGCCGCTCTCGAAGATACGGTCGCGCTCATCGGCGGGGACGCCCGGCCCGTCGTCGGCAACGTAGAACCCGTCGGCGAGCGGGCCGACCTCGACGGTCACGTCACGGCCGCCGTGCTCCACGGAATTGCGCAGGAGGTTCTCGAACAGCTGCTGGGTGGAGACGGGGTCCCCGTAGATGGTGGTGTCGCCGTCGGCCACGCGCAGGGTCGCGGCGTCGGTCCCGGTCGCCTCCCAGGCCGCCGTGGCGACCGCCCGGAGGACGTGTGGCTCCGGCTCGACCGACTGTGTGCCCGACCGGGAGAGCACCAGCAGGTCCTCGATGAGCGTGTCCATGCGCTCCAGGGAGGCCTCGATGGTGTCGACGTGAGCGGGGTCGCCGTCGTACCCCTCGCGGACGATGTCGAGCCGGCCCAGCGCGACGGTCAGCGGGTTCCGCAGGTCGTGGCTGACGAGGGTGGCGAAGTCGTCCAGCCGGTTGCGCTCGCGGGTGAGCTGTTCCGCGCGGCGCTCGCGCTCCTGTTCGTAGCTCACCCAGTTGCCGAGCAGGTCGACCAGTGTCACCTCCCAGTCGGTAAACACGCTGTCGCGGGGTTCGGTGTCGAAAAAGCAGAACGTCCCCTCGACCTCGCCGTCGACCCACACCGGCGTCCCCAGATAGCAGGAGATGCCCATCTCGGTGAAGCCGGCCCGGTCGGTCAGCTCCGGGGCGTCGTCGGCGACGTCTGCGAGGACGAGCGTCTCTTCGGTGACGACCGCCCGCTCGCAGTTGGTCGCGCCCAGCGGGACGACGTCGCCGCTCGTGGTCTCGCCGGAGGGGTCGTGGACGAGCTCGAAGACGTAGTCCTCGCCCTCGATGTTCGAGAGGGCGGCACAGTCGGTGCCGAGCAGGTCACGGCCCAGCCTGAGCAGCTCGTCGACCTTCTCCTCGAACGCACGGTCCTTGTCCGCGATTACCTGATACACCTCGCGGAGGACGCGGTCGCGTTCGGCCAGCTCCTCCTCGCGGGCCTTCCGCGCGGTCACGTCGGTGAAATACACCGAGAGCCCGGTCGGTGACGGGTACGCCCGGACCTCGAACCACGTCTCCGTCGGCTCGTAGTACTCCTCGAAGGAGACCGCCTCCTGGTCGTCCATCGCCCGGTGGTAGGCGTCGTAGAACTCGGTGTCGACGGCCGAGGGAATCTCGTCCCAGATCGAGCGCCCCAGCAGTTCGGCGGTCGTGTAGGACTCGCCGATGGCCTCACAGAGGACGTCCCGGCCCCGCTCGTTGACGTAGGTGAACTGCCACGCCGTGTCGACCGCGAAGAACGCGTCGGTCATCCGACCCAGGATGGCCCCCTGTTCGGCGGTGTCGGTGACGGCCGCGGCGACCCGGTCGCCGAGCGCCCCGGCGCGCTCCCTGGGCAGGTAGTCGGTCGCGCCGGCGCCGATGGCCTCGCTGGCCAGCGCCTCGTCGCCGTCGCCGGTGAACAGCACGAACGGCAGGCGCGGCCACCGGTCCCGGACCGCCCGGAGGAACGCGAGCCCGTCGCGGCCGGGTAGCGTGTACTCGCTGACGACGCAGTCGACACGCTCCGCCGCCAGGGTCGCCAGCGCGTCGTCGACGGCGCCACACGTCAGTACCTCGTCGATCGCGTCCGCGGCGCGGAGGGACTCGGGCACGGTCGCCGCCCCATCGACGTAGAGAACGCGGACGCGCCCGTCCGTCGCAGTGAGCGGTCGCTCCCCGACGACCACGGGATTTTCCATGGTAGATAAAGGGAATTCACTCCTATATTACTGTTGTACCATACCCGTTGTGGTCACTCCGGCGCGCGGTCGGCCAGCACCGGTATCTCCGAGAGACGGCCCGCCTCGAGGGCGGCCCAGTCGATACCGTCGGGCCGCGGATGGGGGGTCTCGGTCTCGACGGTCCGCTCGGGCGTGACCACGTAGTCCATCGGGACGTCGTGGGCGTCGACGGGAACGGTCGCGCCGGGAACGGCGCTCTCCGGTCCGTCCAGAACCTGCAACTCGTGGACCGTCGTCAGCGTCGGCGTCGTCGCGTCGACCAGCCCCAGCTCGTGGAGGACGGCGTACTCCAGGTCGCTGTACCCCTCGCCCTTGCCGATGCGGGCGCCGTCCTCGGTCACGCCGACCGACCCCGAGACCACGAGGTCGATGTGTCCGACGGCCTCGGGACCGACCTGTCGCGCGTGGTCGGCGACGTTAGAGACGGCCGGGGCCGCCTCGACGTCGTCGACTTGTGCCGGGTCGAGCTCGTAGAAACAGCGCCGGTCCCGCAGCCGCGGGACCGCCATGTAGACGGTTTTGCCCGCCCGCAACGCGGCCCGGCGCAGCGGGAGCTGTGGCGAATCGGGGTTGGCCTTCACGGTCTCGGCGCGCTCCCAGGCGGCCGTCTCGGTCACCCGCTCGGCGGCCGCGGCGGCGCCCGCGTAGTTCGGAATCCGGTCGTGTGGCGGGAACGGGAACCGGGCGACCTCGTCGGCCTCCAGCCGGTTCCACACCCGCTCGCGGATGGCCTGCTTGTCCATATCCGGAGCTCGAGCTCCCGACACACGTCTCTCCCGATTCGGCAGCGGATACCCCCGACTCACGACACGTGTTTGCCGGCCGTAGTTCTAACACGGGTGGACTCGAAAGGGATAAACGTATGATTTGTCCGACAGGATCTCCGCTGTGTGACGGTCGCGACTGGAGGACGCATGGCCGATGAGATACGGACGGCCAGCGACGTCGGTGAGACCGGCGGGCTCGGCGCCCGAGTCGCACACTGGGTCCTGCTGGGCGGGAACCGCATGGCCGTGGCGCTACTGCTCGTGGGCGCGGTCGTCGCACTCCTCTACGGGGCGAACTGGGTCGGCGTGCTCACTGTCGGGCCCAGTAGCATCGCCGCGACGGCCTTCGCGAGCGGGTTCATCTCCGCGACGGTGACGCTGGTGACCATCGCGCTCTCGATAAATCAGCTCATCCTCTCGCGGGTGTTTGGCTCGCCCAGCGGGCTCTCCCAGAAGCTCCAGGGGACCCGCGAGCTCAGAGAGCGGGTCCGCGACCACGCCGGCGAGCCGGCGGTCCCGAACGACCCCGCGGCGTTTCTCGAGCTGCTCGCGACGACGCTCACCGCACGAGCAAACAGCCTGCGCGAGGCCTCGGCGGGCAGCGACCGGTCGGGAGCAGTCGACGACTACGCCGACGGTATCGCCGCCTACGGTGAGAGCATCGCGGCGGACGTCGAGGAGGGGACACCCATCGTGGACGTCCTCGACGTGATTCTGGGGACCGAGTACGCGAAAAATCTGACCGCGACGACCGCGCTCCGGAACCGCGACGGCGGGGCGATCTCCGAGGCCGCGACCGACGAGGTCGACGCCATCGAGGACCTGCTGGAGTCGGTCGCCGTCACGCGCCAGTTCTTCAAGACGCTCTCTCTGCAGCAGGACTTCGCGCGGCTCTCCCGGGTCGTCGCCTACACCGGCCTGCTCGCGCTGGTCACCAGCGTCGTCCTGGCGTTTCTCTACCGGACCGGCTCGGCCACCATCCCGGAACAGTACCTCCCGGTGGTCGTCAGCGTCGGTATCGGCGTCATCGTCACGCCCCTGTGTATCTTCATCGCCTACGTGTTCCGGGCCGCGACCATCGCCCGCCACACCGTCTCCGTGGGGCCGTTCGTCCCGCCGGAAGCCGACTCCGGCAAGGGGTGAGGCGACACGGCCCGGCCGGGCTCACAGCTCCTGGGAGGCCGTCGTGAAGGGCGTGATGGCGACGGTCCGCCGCGATGTTCGAGGACCGTACCTTCTACGCCGGCGTCGGCACCGGCGAGAACCTGAACGAACACGTGCTGGGCGACCACTGGCCCGAACACGCCGTCCGTATCGAGACGCTCGAAGATGCCATCGACGTGATTCGAGAACTCTGGACGGGGAGGGAGGTCAGCCACGACGGCGACCACTACACCGTCGAGAACACGCGGCTGTTCACGCTGCCCGAGGAGCCCCCGCCATCTGCGTCTCGGCCTACGGCGAGCGGTCCGCCCGGACCGCGGCCGAGGTCGGCGACGGCTTCTGGTCGGTCGGCCCGCAGGACGTCGTCGAGACGTGGGAAGACCACGGCGGCGAGGGTCCCCGGTTCTGCCAGCTCCAGACCTGTGTCGCCGAGACCGAATCCGAAGCCGTCTCGACCGCCCACGAGACGTGGCCAAACAGCGCGCTGCCGGGCGAACTGAGCACCGAACTGGCGACGCCGGCGCTGTTCGAGCAGGCCTGCGGGATGGTCACCGAGGACGACATCGCCGAGGGCAGCATCGTTACGGACCCCGACCCGCAGGCCCACATCGACAGCGTTCAGACGGCCATCGACTCCGGTTACGACCACGTCTACACGATGCAAATTGGGGACGACCAGGGGGCGATGCTGGAGCTGTACGAGGACGAAGTCCTGCCGTCGTTCGACTGAACGGTGGGCGGGAGCTGTGTCCGGACCCAGCGCCCGACCTCAGCTATCGAGCACTTCCGCGGCGTCGTCCCGCGGCCGGTAGCCCAGCGTCCGCATCGTCTCGGTGAGCGTGAAGTACCGCCGGTCGTTGCGCGAGACGGCGTTGACCGTGACGGGGCTCTCGGGGAGGTCGGCGGTCGCCGCCCGTCGGTGGACGGCCCGGCAGTCACGGGGGCTGAGCCACGTCGCCCGCGCGAACCGCTCGCGTTCGGCGTCGACGCCGTCGCCGGTCTGCTCTCGAAGGTCGGCCTCGTCAACAGCGCGCTGTACGTCGGCACCGCCCGGGGAGAGGCGCTCCCCGGCCCGCCCCCGATGGGCATCCGTCTCGGAGAGCCGGTGGGGGTCGATGGATACTGAGCGGAACAGCCCCCGTCGCGAGCGAACACAGGACGAGTCGGCCGGCCGAAGTCGGTAGGTAGCGGCCGCGAGTCCGGTAGCCGCACTCGCAAGCCCCGGCCTTACCGCCCTCAGCATGGTACTGCGAGTGCCCGTGTCGAGCAGTCGCGGGCGACGACGGAGGTGTCACGTATGGCAAAACTGCGGAAGGCAAAGCGAGCGTGGCGGCGGCTCCCGCGCTCTATCAGGCGACGCATCGTTCGCAAAGGACGGCAGCTCCTCCGACGGCGCTGACTCGTCGGAGCCGGCCGGTTCGGTGTCGATAGGCGTCGTCTCGTAGGCCCGGACAACACGTGGCCTCACACTCCTATGCATCGAAGCGTGGCCTCGGCACTCATAGGGTTCGTCACCGCCGGGGAGTCACCCCGGCTCGGAACACCGGCTCGTCATCGGCCGGGCGACCCTACCGGTCGCTGGCGGTTGTCCCTTTCGGGTGCAAATTGGAACAAGGGCTAAACGACCCCGGTACATCCGAGTCGGTATGCACAGGCGACGATATCTGACACTCGCCGGCGCGGGTGTCGTCGGGGCGCTGGCGGGCTGTGGCGGGAGCAGCGGCAGCGACGGGGGCCAGTCTATCGACGACCACCCGGCTGCGGCGGGACTGGACGACCAGCCCCGGCAGGGGGAGCTGAGCGGGAACGTCGTGCTGGCCTTCGAGGACCCCTCCTGTACGCAGTGCCGGCGGTTCCACGAGAACACGGTGCCCGACATCGAGTCGAACATCGTCGACGCGGGCGAGGGCGCCTACGTCGTGCGGACGTACCCGATTATCTACCCCTGGGGGAAGCCGGCGACACAGGCCCTGGAGTCGACGTTCGCCCGCAGCGAGGGCGCGTTCTGGGCGCTGTTCGACCACTACTTCGCCGAACAGGGCCAGTTCGACGACAGCAACGTCCTCGACCGCACGGAACAGTTCCTCAGCGACTCGACGGACCTCGACGGGTCGGCAGTCGTCGCGGACGCCCGGAACAAGGCCCACGACGACGCGGTACAGGCGGACGTCTCGGCCGCCGAGGACGCCGAGTTGCCCCAGCAGACGCCTATCGTCCTGCTCTTTCGTGACGGACAGTTCGCCACGCGGGCCAACGGCAGCGTGAGCTACGACCTCATCGCGAACGCGCTGGAACTGGGCTGATGGGCGCGGTCAAACAATCGTTACGGGGCGTGCGACTCCCCACTCGGCGTCGGGACTGGCAGCTGATGGGACGGACCGCGCGGCTCGTGCTCACAGTGCCGGCCTACGCCATCGTCGCGGTCCTCGCCAGCGTCCTCTCGATGACCGCGTTCGTCGTCTCGCTGAACGTCCCCGTCTTTCTGGACCTCGTGGTCGGTGGGTCGCTCCCGCTTTCGAGCCGGCTGACCATCCTCGGCGAGCTATACCCCTTCGTCGGCGCCAACTTCACCGCAACGCAGGGACTCTTGCTGGTGGCGGTGGCGCTGCTGACTGGCGTCGACATCGCGATGGCGACGTACCACTTCCGCGAGCACGGGCTCGACCGAAAGCAGGGCGGCGCGGGAGCGGCGGGGGTGGTCCTCGGGACGCTCGGCGCGGGCTGTGCGGCCTGTGGCTCTGCGGTCCTGGTGGGGCTGTTGTCGCTGCTGGGCGTGACCGGCGGCCTGCTCTTTCTCCCGTTAGAGGGCCTGGAGTTCGCCCTCGGCGCCGTCGTCGTCCTGACGCTCTCTATCTACTGGCTGGCCGACGGGATGCGCGGCGGCGAGATAAACGGCTGTCCGGTCGATATATAGGACAGCCGTCACTGTGGGCGGAACTGGGGCTGTGCGAGCTGTCCGCTGGGTACCGGCCGAGCGAGAAGGGCGAAGCGAGCGAGTACGGTGCGACGATCTAAAGCGAGACCGCACTCGCGCCACTGAGGGTCTGTGGAGCGGTAATCTGAAGCTCGGTGGTTCCGCCGGTGGCCGTGGTAATCCGTATCGTCGCGGTGTCGCCTTCCACGAGCGAGTCACCGAACTCGCCCAGGCTGGTTCCACCGACGCTCACGTCGAACGGGGCAGCGCCGACGTCCAGCGATATCTTGAGCCGGTCCGCCCCGTCGTTCAGGACCGGTCGTGAGCCGTCGCCGTCCTGAACGACCGTCGTTCCGAACGTTCCGTCCGCGGAGCCACTCGACTGGCTCTGGTGGACCAGATCGTACGAGCCCGAGGAGTCGACCCACTGAATCGTCGCCTCGGAGAGATCGATGTTGTCGGCACCCGGTGATTGGCTCACGGTGATGTTCACGAGCCCGATACGGTCGTCGCCACTCACGGTGCCTATCTGCCCGATCGTGGAGACTTCCTGGAGCCGATTCGTGACCTGATCGGAGCTCTGTTGGCCGGTCTGTTCGGCCCCCGACTGGAGGAATCCGGCCGTATTGATCAAGACGCCGGCCGCGATCGCCGCGACGAGTACCATCGCGATAAAGACGATGAGCGTGCCGATACCGACCTGTCCCCGCGAGCCCTCCGAGTTCGCGGTGGGAGTTTGTTCCATGTATTATCAGGTCAATAACGCTGACATATAACGGTTCGTACGACAGTTTCGCGAGTGATACTGCGAGCGGCGACGCGGTCGTCGCTGGCCGGTGGCGAGGTCCCGCCGTCGGGAAACGGTTATCTGTCAGCCAGTCGATCACACACTCATGTCCGAGGTGGAGTCCCAGCGGACAGCTGGCTACGAGCACCTGCACCGGAAGCGCAAGGAGACCGAGGGAACCACCGAACTGGCCGACGTCGTCGACGTCTGGGTCGGGGAGCACGAGGTCGTCTGTCGCTTCGGCTTCGAGTGGACGAACGAACGCGTCCGCCGGAGCTACGACCTCGATAGCGACCGGGACGTGGCCCGCCTCGAAGCCCTCTGTCAGGCCAACGGGTTCGCCTTCGAGCAGGCCGCCCATCTCGAGGAGTCGCTGATCGAACTCACCTACACCGGCGAGACGTGGGTCCCCACGGCCGAGGCCGCCTACACCGACGGCGAGGGCGGCGCAGTCGAGACGTTCCGTGCCGAATCCCGCCTGCTCGTCCGGGAGCTCGCGACCACGCCCGCCCTCCTCCGACGCGGTATCGAGCGTGTTCGCGGGCTGACGATGACACAGACGATCATCGGCGTGGTGCTCGTCAAGAAGGTCGCTATCGTCGCTCTGGTGGCGTATCTGCTGGTGTGATCAGTTCGTCGTCGTGATCTCGACCACGTCGCGGTGGGCCAGTTCAGTGTCCGCGCCGATCTGGCGCTGTGAACGCACGTCGTGGGCGTGGAGGAACCCGTCGCCGATGTCGGTGTGCAGGAAGTACGCGAAGTCCTCCGCCGTCGAGCCGTCCGGGAGGACGAAACAGTCCTGCAGGAAGGTGCCGTCGTCCTGGGGCTTGCGCGCGCCGGGGAAGACGGCAATCGCGTCCAGTTCCTCGAACAGCGCGGTCTCGAGGGCCTGCTGGACGCCGGTGCCGTCGAAGGCATCGACGAATTCCCGGATCTGTTCGAGGCCGGCGGCCTTCTCCTCGGGGAGGTCCGCGAGCACCTCGAAGTCGGTGTCGCCGGGACGGTAGTCGAGCACGTCCTGTTCGGCGCCGTTCTTCAGCGCCTTCTCGGCGTGTGCCGAGACGGGGACGAAGGTGAGATGTTCGTAGTCGGGGTCGGTCGTGACCGGCTCCCAGTTGTCCTGTGCGGCCTCTGTGTCCATCTTGTTGGCCGCGATGACCATCGGCTTGGTTCGGATGCGGATCTCGCGGGCGAGGTCGAAGCGGTCGTCGTCGTCCCACGTGTCGGGGTCGAGTTCGAGGTCGAGCGAGAGGATGACCTGTTTGATCTCGTCTTCGTTTATCTTGAACGCCGACAGCTGCTCGGCGAGGTCGTCCTCGATATCGCCGTCCTCGCCGTGGTAGCCCGAGCGGTACCGCTCGATGCCCTTCTCCAGGACGTCGAGATACCACATATCGAGTTCGTTCTCCAGAAAATCGATATCCTCGCGGGGGTCGTGGTCCTCGGTCGGTTCGCCCTCCAGGTCCGTCTCGCCGGTGAAGTCGACGACGTGGACGAGCACGTCGGCCTCGTTCAGGTCCGAGAGGAACTGGTTACCCAGCCCCTTCCCTTCGTGGGCACCGGGGACCAGTCCGGCCACGTCGACGAGTTTCGTCGGGACGAACCGGACACCGTCCTCGCAGTAACCGTGGTTCGGGGTGCAGCTGTGCTCGAACTCCGGGGCCGCACAGTCGACCCGGACGTACGCCTCGCCCATCGAGGGGTCGATGGTCGTGAACGGATACGCGCCCTCGGGCACGTCGTTCATCGTCGCCGCGTTGAAGAAGGTGGACTTGCCGACAGAAGGCTTGCCGACGAGTCCGATCTTGTAGCTCATTGGGGACTAGTACACGATGGGCGGCTAAAGAGTTGCCAAACGGACCGAGAGCGCGTGAGAGTCGCAAACACGCGAGGTATTTCCGAGAGTCGTCACCCACAGAGTCAGACATTATAAATAAGGTAGATTGGAGCCAACACCCGTACGACAATGATAGACTCAGAGCTGTTTGGCGACTCGGAGCAGGAAGCGCGCCGGAGTGTCCTGTTCGCTATCACCGTCGCGACCGGCACGCTGTGTTTCGCGTCGGCGACGTCGGTCGTCGTCAGCGGTGCGAGCCCGCTGTTTGCGGCCCTGCTGGGCGCCCTCGGCATCGGCGTGCTCGTGTTCGGTGGCTATCTCCAGCAGGGCCACTTCGAGCAACTGGTCGACGACGAGGAGTTCCTCTGGCAACAGGGCTGAGTCCGCGTCCCGGCCCCTCAGCCGTCGACCCAGCGAGGTGCTCGGCGACGGCGACCTGGCTCGACCCGAGGTCCCTGAATTCGTCGTTGACACCGACGCTCGTGAGACGCGCGTCCATCACGTCCGCCCGCGAGGAAAGAGTTGATACCGTTCACACGTTTCTATATATTAAGTGAAATTTTATGGAACGGACGAGACGACGGCTCCTCGCGGGAGTCGGAGCGCTAGGTATCGGGTGGCTGGCGGGGTGTACGGCCGACCCGGGACGCAGGGAGTGTGACACAGACGACAGTGTGGACGGGCCACTGCCCGAGAACAAACTGTTCGGGACCGGAGCCAGCACTGGCGATAACTTCGGTGACGCACTTGCCCTGTCGGCTGACGGGACGACGGCCGTCATCGGCGCCGAGCGACACAACCGGGAGTCCGCGAGCGACGTCGGCCTCGCGTACGTGTTCCAGCTCGACGGCGAGACCGGGCGCGTGGTCGCCGAACTCAGACCCGACGACACCGAGACCGGCATGGACTTCGGCGAGTCGGTGGCGGTTTCGGGCGACGGTTCGACTGCCGTCGTCGGCGCGGGCGGGACGGGAACCGCGTACGTGTTCGGTCGGTCCAGTGGTGAGTGGTCCCGGCAGCGAACAGTCGGTAGGGGAGACGAAGCGGGGGGTCTGGGGCGGTCAGTCGCGATAGCCGCGGACGGCTCTACTGTCTTCGTCGGCGGAAACAGCACGGCCGTTCGGGTCTTCGAACGAACGGACGATGGGTGGACCCGCCAGACAGAGCTCCGCTCCGAGAACGGTTCGTCGGACGACTGGTTCGGTAACGAACTGGCCCTCGGTGGTGATGGGTCCATCGCACTCGTCGCGGCCAGCGAGGCACCGGGACCAGACGGCTGGCGAACGGGCGAAGTGTACGTGTACACGCGCACTGACGGAGCGTGGACACGAACCGAGACACTGCAGATGGAACCGGCAGAGACCCAGGCCCACCTAGGCGTCAGCGTCGCGCTGTCGGACGACGGGACGACTGCGGTGGTCGGTTCCGGGCCGAAGGCCGACAAGGGAGTCGAGGTCGACCCGACAGCCCACGTGTTCGAGCGGGATGCCGACGGCTGGCAGCGTCGAGAGCGGTTCGTATCAGACGAGCGGAACGCACTGGCCTTTGCCAACTCCGTCGCCGTGTCCACAGACGGCGAAACCGTGTTCGTCGGTGGGCGGCTCCCGGACTCGACGAACGGGTCGCCACCCGTTGGTCCGCAGGTGTTCCATCGCAGGGCTGACGGCTGGAGCCCGGGGGTACCGTTCAAACCGGACGACGATTCGAAGAGTTTCGGTCTCCCGGTCGCGTTGTCTGGCGACGGGGGAACGGCACTGGTCGGTGCCCGAACAGACGACAGCGACCAATGTGGGGAAACCGGCGCTGCCTACGTATTCGACGTCCCGCCCGGACCGTAGGACCGCCCGGGCGCTCGTCGACGATTACGCCTCGATTCGCTCGCGGGCCGCGGCGACGACCAGCGGCAGCGTGATGGTGGCGTCGGCGTACACCGAGACGTTGCGGGCGTCTTTCTCCAGTTTCCCCCACGACCGGGCCTCGTCCAGCGTCGCGCCGGAGAGCCCGCCGGTGTTGGCGGGGTCCATCGTCAGCTGGACGGCGTAGTCGTAGGCGTCGGGCGAGACGAGCATCGTCTGGAGGACGTAGTTCTTGGGGACGCCGCCGCCGACGACCAGGGCGCCGGCGCTGTCGGCCTCGTAGGCGATGTCCGTAATCGACGTCATGTCAGCGAGCGCGTCGACCGTGAACTCGCTCGTCTGGGAGTACATCCACGCCTGCAGGCCCAGCACGGAGTCCTGGAAGGCGGGGCAGTAGACGGGGACGTCGTTCTCGTAGGCGGCGGCCAGCACGCCGGCGTCCTCGGCCACGTCTTCCGCTTCGTTGACCTCGCTGTTGGCCCGCCCGAGTGCCTCGGTCATCCGCTGGATGGAGACTGCGCCCTCCTCAGCGAGGACGGTGAAGACCTCCTCGCGGAGGTGGGTCTCGAACAGCGCGAAGTGCTCCTGTGGGAGGTAGACGTTATAAATACGGTCGACGCCCTCGTCGCGGAGGTTCTCGTCGTGTTCGCGCTCGGTGTGGCCCTCGGCGGTGACTTCGCCGTGGTGGTGTTTGCCGCCGATGGCCTCGATGGTGTCGTGGGTACAGTTCGCCCCGGTCGTGACGAGCACGTCGACGTGGCCGTCCCGGATGAGTTCGGAGACGATGGCCCGCATCCCCGTCGGCACCATCGCGCCCGCCAGCCCGACGAACGTGGTCACGTCGTCGGACAGCATCTCGGCGTAGATGTCGACGGCCTCGTGGAGGTCGGCGGCGCCGATACCTGCCTTCCCGTAGCTGTCGGCCAGTTCGCCGACGGTCATCCCGGCCCGCGCTTCGGCGTGACCGATGGGGTCGTGACAGAACGTCTCGCGCTCGGAGTGGTCGCTCATTGCACCGTCGTGGGCGGCCCGGCGGCTTCAACGGCGTGGTTCGTCGTCGGCCGGGGGCCGATTTCGGAACCGTAACCGTCGATACCGTGGCCCGCCAGGTCCCGGTGTGTCCACTGCGACGAGCCGGCGGCACTCTCTCTGGGTCATCGTCGCCGCGGCGACGCTGACGGTGATGGCGGGCGCGATACTCGGCCCCGTCGTCCCCCAGATACAGGACGAACTCGGCGTCTCGGGGACCGCTGCGGGGCTCATCATCACCACCCACGGCGGGGTCATCGTACTGGCGAGCCCACTGGCTGGCGCCCTCGTCGACCGCGTGGGACCGCGGCGGCCCTTCGTCGGCGGGCTGGTCGTCTACGCCGTCGGCGGGGGCGCGGGACTGGTCGTCGAGAGCTTCCTCCCGCTGCTCGCCTCGCGGGTCGTCCTCGGCGTCGGAACCGCCGCGGTCTACACCGCGATTACGGTACTCATCTACGAGCTGTACGAGGGCCAGTCGATGGAGCGAGCGCTGGGTTACCGCAGCAGCGCCAACAGCGCCGGGGCCGCGGTCTGGCCGCTGGTCGGCGGCGCGGCCGGGACGGTCGCCTGGAACCTCCCGTTCGGCGTCTATCTGGTCGCGCTCCCGCTGGGCCTGCTCGCGGTCCTGACGATACCCGAGACGCGGTCGACCGCGGGCGAGCCAGCGACCGACGGTGACGGGCCGGCCCCCACACTCGGTGACCGCGTTCGGGCGACGCTGTCGGTCTTCCGGCGCCAGCCGCCGCTCGCGCTGGTCTATCTACTCTACTTCGGTGCGAACGCCCTGCTGTACGCGGTCGTCGTCTTCTATCCGCAGTTCCTGCCGACGGTGGGCGTCAGCTCGTCGTTCGCTATCAGCCTCTATCTGGCCGCCAACGGCGCCGCCGGCGGCGTCTCGGCGGCGGTGTACGGCCGGCTGCTGGCCCGGGCCGGGCGCACCGCCCTGGTCGGCGTCGCCCTCCTGCTGTGGCTGGTCGCCTTCGGGGCGGCGACTGTAACCGACACCGCCGTCGGCGCGATGGTCCCCGTCGTCTGCTTCGGCCTCGGCGTGGGGCTGGTGTTCCCCTCGACGTTCGCGTGGGTCGAGCAGTTCGCCCCGACGGACCGGCAGGGACAGTTCAGCGCCTACATCGCCACCTTCGGCTACACCGGACAGTTCCTCTCGCCGCTCGTCTTCGGCCCGCTGGTCCCGCTCGTCGGCGTTCGCGGCGTGTTCGCCGTCGCCGCCGCGACCGCTGGACTCGCCGCCCTCGGGCTCGCGACAGCGTGGCTCCGACGGTGAGTACGACCCGCGCCACGGGCGGTCGCGTCCGCCATCCCGTCATCTAGCCAGAATATTTATCAAAAACTCACCAGCTAGTCGTAGTATGAAATCGTCACTTCTGGCGATGCTTGCCCTCTTCGTCACCGCCCTCCTCACCGGCCTCGTCGGTCTCGTCGTCCTGCCCGCCACCTGGTCGCCGGTCTTCGCGTCGGTCGCCGGGGTCTCCGGTATCGGCCTGAGCGTGACCGGCTACGCCATCCACAAGCGGTGAGTCAGGACAGCGTCAGGGCCGCCCCACAGCAGTCCGAGCGGTAGCGCTCCCGTTCCCGGACGAGCTTGCAGTCCCGGTAGCGCCGGGCGACCAGTTCGCCACAGCCCTCGCAGGTGAGGACGTACGTCGCCTCGGCGAAGGCCCGACAGTGGACGTCGGTGTCCAGTTGGGCCGCACGCTCGCGAAAGGCCGCGCCGTGGTCGGTCGTCCCGTCGCGCTGGTACTGTTCGACGTGGATCAGCTCGTGGCGCAGCGTCGCCGCCCACTCGGCCCGGTCGAAGGCGTCGAACGCCTCGCGGGTCAGCGAGAGCGTACACGGCAGCGGCCGGCCGTCGGCTCCCTCGACGGTCGCCCAGTCGTAGGGCTCGCCGACCGTGGCGTCGGGCAGTCTCGGTCGCTTGAGGGCTGCCGCACGGCGCTTGGCCCGGTGGGATATCTCCCACGCCACGAGGTCGAAGCGGACGTCGACGCCCCGCGTCCGACGGACCTCGCGGCAGTACGCCCGCGACCAGTCGACGGCCTCGTCGTCGGTCTCGACGGCCTCGTAGTCGACCGCCCCGGCCATCACAACCCCGTGGGACAGTCCACGACGGTCGTCTCGAGACCCCACGAGTCGAGGCGCTCGGCCAGTGCCCGGACGCCGAACGTCTCGGTCGCGTAGTGGCCCGCGAGCACGACGTTGACGCCGGCCTCTCTGGCCTCGTGATAGACCTGCTGTTTCCCCTCGCCGGTGATGAGGACGTCCGCGCCGGCGTCGACGGCCTCGCCGAGCCAGTCGGCGCCGCTGCCGGTGACGATCGCGACCTCCTCGACGGTCTCCGGACCGAAGTCGAGCGTCTGGACCGACTGGTCGCCGGTGTCGAGAGCGGCGTCGAGCTCCTCGGCGAGTGCGTCGAGCGCCCGGCCCTCGACCAGCCGCCCGCGCTGGCCGACCCACTCCCCGCCCATCCGCCCGAAGGGCGCGCGGTTGTCGAGGTCCAGCAGGTCCGCCAGCCCGGCGGCGTTGCCCAGCTGCTGGTGGCCGTCGAGCGGGAGGTGGGCCACGTACAGCGCCATCTCGCGCTCGACCAGCGGCGCGATACGGCGGTAGTTGCTGTCCGTGACCCGCTCGATGGAGCCCCAGACGATGCCGTGGTGGGTCACCAGGAGGTCCGCCCCGGCCTCGCTCGCCCGCTCGATGGTCTCGACGGCGGCGTCGACGGCCACCGCGACGGTCTCGACCTCGCGGTCGGCGGGCCCGACCTGAAGCCCGTTCGGGCTGGCGTCGACGTCGGCGTAGGCGTCTGTGTCGAGTTCCTCGTCGAGTCGGCTGGCGATGTCGCCTGCGTGCATTGGCGGCCCTTCGACGCCGGGGGTCGTAGGTTTTCGGACCGGGGTGACTGGCAGTACCACACAGCGCTTTTGTGACCACCGACGGATGGGCGGATATGACCCAGTACGACGCTGACTGTGAGACGCACAAGGCCACGAACGGGCGACACTACCTCTCCTTCGTGGTCGACGGTCCCGCAGACGCACCGGACGAGTTCGAGCTACAGCCCTCACCACTGGAGTACGAGCGGCTCAAGGAACACTCGGCCGGAGACGGCGTCGGGCAGGTCCCCGCAGTGTACGACGACGGGTGGGCAATCGACTGGGACGCTCTCGAGACGGCGACCGACGACTGACCGAGAGGGCAGTTCCCAGCGACGCTACAGCCGGTCGGTCAGGCGACGCCGGACCCCGACTGTGCGCCACTGCCCGCAACTGCGGTCCGGTTGTACGCGTACACCCCGACACCGTCGTTGCGGTACACCCGGGTGAACTGCTCGCTGGCCACGAGCGACTCGTGCAGCGCCGGCGAAATCGTCGCCCCGCCGCGGCCGGACATGAACCCGCCGTAGGGGACGTAGACGTAATCGGTCTCGGCCGCGAACTCGCGGTCGACGAGCGTCGCGTTCACACACGAGGCGTTCCAGCAGTTCCGGAGCTCGTACTGGGCGGACTCGTGTCTGCTGAACGTCTCCTGGCCCGACCACTCCTTCCCGTACTTCACGATGACCGAGGTTCGGTTCGCCAGGTGGGGGAACCACTCGCTGGCGCCGCCGACGACGGCGACCTGTGTGTCGGCGGCGGTCTCCGATTCGATCCACGCCATCGCTGTCCGGTCGTCGGCGTCAGCGTACACCGGCAGCGGACTGTGCGGGCTCGTCCCCGACGCGGCGGCCATGTTCTGGCCCACGAACGGACCGACGAGCACGAGGAAGAAGACGACGGCGACCACCTGCCGCGTCGACAGCTCCGGCGGGTCGAAGCTGGACGGGAGGGTCGGCAGGCCGGAGCGAGACGGGCGGGGCAGACGGGAGAGGCGCTCCGTCGAGCGGTCGGGCAGGTCGATATCCAGCTCCGTCAGCAGCGACAGCGCCAGCATGAACCCCACCGCCCCCAGCGGCGCGACGACCAGTATCCCGAGCCGGCCGTGAGGTGGCACCAGCAGGACAATCGGCGCGGCCAGCCAGACGGGCTTTTGCCACTCCCCGCGGGCCACCAGCGACGCGGCGCCAACGACCGCGAACGCGGCCGGCCAGTTCAGCACGTAGCCGCCGTCCCAGAACCACTCGACCAGCTCTCCGAGGTCCGAGAGACTGCTGTTGAACGAGCCCTGCGAGCCCGCGCCGGCGAAGAAGATGTCCGCGCCGTGGTTCGAGACGACGGTGAGCCACCACGGGCTGGCAACGGCGAGCCCGCCCAGAGCGATTCCGGCGCCGGTCGCGAGCCCCCGCGGCGTGCGGTCCCAGACGAGCCACGCCATCGCCACGCCCGCTCCCGCCGCCGCGGCGTGGACGGGGTGGGTCAGCACCACCAGCCCCCAGCCGACGGTGGCGGTGGCCAGCGCCCGCCGGCCGCCGTCGTTCGCGTAGTACTGGTAGGCCCCGAACATCGCGACCAGCATGAAGAGGAATCCCAGCCCGCGGATGAAGCCGCTCGCACCGACGAGATAGACGTTCAGCGTGACGTGTGTGCCCGTGATGATGCCGGCGATGAGTGCCGTCGCCGGCCTGTCAGTGAGCACCCACGTGAGGTGATAGATGAACGCGACGATGCCCAGCAGGACGACCGGCGAGCCAAATCGCAGCAGCGCCACGCCGTCGACGCCCAGCTTCAGGAACACCGCCATGATGTAGAACCCAAGCGGCGGGTAGGCGAAGGGGACGCCCTCGGTGGTGAACCCCCCGATGGTCGTCGGCAGCGTACCCGAGTCGGCGACCGTCGCCGCCATCTCGAGGAAGAGCCCCCCCAGCAGCGCCGGGAACTCGTGGCTACGGAGGTAGGCGACCTGGACGAGCGCGGAGAGCGCGAGTGCCAGCAGCAAGAACCCCCTGTACCGGTTCCAACGCATATACTTCCGGCAGTGTGAGCGCGCTCATAATATTGTTGGTCCGAATCTGAACGGGCTGGGCGAAGTGGAGAGGACCGATAAGAGTCCGTTCGCTCGTCGCTACTCGTAGAACCCGTCACGGTAGCCGATTGTGAGAACCCGAAGTTCCATCCCTGTCCCAGTCGACTTCGGCGCGGTAGTCACCCGCACGGAGCCGGTAGGTGTCCCGGCCCGACAGCGACTTCAGGTGACGGTCGGGGTTCTCCGCCGCGTCGCGGAGTTTCCCTTTTATTCGGTCACGAATATCGGGCTGTAAATCGGCCAACTCGTCGGCAGCGCTCTCGGCCAACAACACATCTGCCATCCGTCGCTATCCCTCGTCGAGCGAGACGAACTCCTCGCTGTCGCGGCGGGCGTCGGACTCGGCGGCGATGTCGGGCGAGACCGACGGGGCGACGAGTGCCGTCCAGCCCACGGCCCGCGCCCCGAACTCCTTGCTGGCGACGTCGCCGCTTTCCTCCATCGACCGCAGGTGGCGCCGAACCGTCTCGCCCGACACGTCGATACCGAAGTGCTCGCGGAGGGAAGTTACTATCTCACTCACTTTCAGCATCGGTTCGGTCGGGTCGGTCTCGTAGTCGAACGCTTTGAGGATATCCTGCTCCGTGACTTTCCCGCTGTACTGCCCACTGGAATCACGTGTTCGGTCGCTCATACCGCTGTGTAGTCGTCGCTCTGTAATAACGGTGTTGCACGTGCCATATGGTACGAGACATTTTTCGGCGTGGCCCAACGGGGATTCGACTTTCGCCCAAACGGATTCAGTATGCTGTATGATTCGGGCTCACAACCACCCTCTTGTCACACAGTAGCCGAGAGGCTGGCCGCCTGAGCGACGAGAGGAGTGTAAAACCGCGCGAGGCGCGCGATTTTCAGGGGCCGCGGCTACCCGCCACCCCACTCGTCAGCGGGCGGGCAGCCGGCGGCCTTCCAGGCCTCGAAGTCGAAAACCTCGTTCCGTCGCTGCTGTTCTTCGCGGCTCGTGTAGTCGTCCCGGCGGTAGCCCTTCTGGAGTGCAACCGGTAAGTCACAGAATCGCTCACGGTCCGTCGAAACCCGACGCGAACTGTGTATATTTTTGCCATGACGCGCAGAGGTCGGGGTTCTGCCGCTCGTATGGAGAACCTCTGTGTGACTTCACGGATTTACCGCTCAAGCTGCCGTTCGGTGGAAAAATGGGCCGACATATGTCGAATTACGCCCAGAGGTTCCTGCTCGCTTCGCTCGCGGGCTGCCTCTGGTCTCATTCGAATTCGCTTGGATTCATTTGACACTCACTACGGACGCCTCGCTACGCTCGGCGTTGCGACGTGCGGTAAAATGGGCCGGCGCGATTTGGAATCATCCCGTTTCGTAGGGGTCTCGGTACACTCTCTGGTCGGTTTCTGAATTGTGTTAGTCATCGTTATGGAAATCGAGATTGTCGACGAGCGAGCGGCGGCGGTCCTCCATGCGCTCGCGGAGGCGTTCGCGTCGCTGCTCGGGGGTCGCTTTGTCGTAGTGCTGTTCGATGGTCTTCCGGGTCGCGTTGACCCGCTCGGCAACGTCCTGGGGCGGCCAGCCGATATTCAGCAGCCAGGTAATCGTTCCCGTCCGGATGTGGTGCGGCGCTCGCGACGACGGGCACTTACTGGCGTGGGAGCGCTCGGTCCACTGGCACGCCTCAATCTCTTTCTCGTGCGGGCAGTACCCGGTCGTACAGGGCAGCGTCGCGAGATAGGTCCAGATACGGACCGTGTTGCTCGTCGGCCGGCCCTGAGCGCTCGCGATGAGCGGCTGGCGGCCGTGGTCGTCCCGACTGTCGTAGCGGTACTTCTGGAGGTAGGTCCGGAGTACGTCGCCGGTCGGCTCGGGCAGCGCAACCGGCCGCTCGCCTTCGAGCTTGTTCTTCAGCGGGGTGCCCGTGTCCGGCCGATGCCGGAACATTACGTAGGGCGACCCGTCAAGATGGGCGTCCCGAACGTCGAGACCGCGGATGCTCCCCTGGCGAGCGCCGGTGAACCACAGCAACTCAAGCAGCGCGTGCTGTCGAGTCCCGTAGTCGGTGTCGGACTCGCGGTAGTGCGACAGCAGCGACCGGGCGGCGTCGGCCGACAGCTTCGTATCACTGGAACGGTCGGCCGGGTCGATATCCGGGATACGGACCGACTCGGCGAGGCCGTCGTCGACGGCGCCGATGTCTTCGAGGAACTCCGCGAAAACGCGGAGGGTCCACATTTCGCCCTCCAGCGTGACCGCTTTCACATCGGCACTCCGGAACTCGTAGAACTCGTCGAGGTCGTAGCGACGCAGCTGGCCGACGGTCTCGATGCCAACCGAGTCACACCACTCCACGAACAGTTTCAGCCGGTAGCTCCATCCCTCGATACTCTCTTTCGTCGCGTCTGAGCGTCGTCGTCGAAGATACCGGTCGACGGCCCCGCTCGGAGACAGGTCTTCCGGGTCGGGTCGACGGCGGCGCTCGGTCACGACACTCTCACCCCGGCTGTCACGCCGACCCCTCCTGGTCGAGGTCGCGGTCGTAGGGACCGGCCGGCGTCAGCAGTCGCACCTGGTCGCGCTTCAGCAGCCCACCGTCGCGGCGGTCGCGCAGCTCGTGAAACACGCCGTCCACCCCGTCCCGGCGGGCACACTTCGCACACCAGAAGTGGTGGTTCGTGGGCTCCCACGAGCGGTGTCCGCGCGGGCAGACGAACCGCCACCGGTCCATCCGATTCTCTATCTCGACAGTCTCCTTCTCATCCGACATTAGCGGGCCGAACTGACGGCCTGCCCTGTAAAGGGGTGAATCCAGACGCGGGGAGTGAAAGTGAAAGTAGTCGGTTCGCCGAGCCGTCCCGCCGAGTCGGGCGATTCGGCCGGTGAAAGTGAAACCGGAACGCGTTCGCACAGTCGTGCCACCTGTCTTTTGGCGGCGTGCATCGGTGTTCATGATGTCGTTAGTCAGAGCGACACACCGGCCGGCGGTTCGTCGTCGGCTCCCAACTCCTTCTCATCCCTTCCTGCTTCCCACACAGGCCGGTCCATCGCTCTTGGTACGTACATTGTAACAACCTGACTTAAATCTACTTCACGATATCGTTACGTGTGCGTATGCATAGTGTACTTCACAGTCGCCCACCACAAACGGTTATGCACCGACCTACGACCGCTGTTGTATGCGCCCTCGGGTGGAGTGGATGAACCAAACTGATGACCGGATTCTATCCCTGCTCGAAGAATCCGGCCTCGAACTAACCCCGACAGTGCTTGCGCGAAATCTCGAATACTCTCGCTCGTGGGTTTCGCGACGACTCTCGAAACTGACTGACGCAGGTGTTGTAGAGGTCAACGATGGAAGCTACTACCAGATAACCCCGAAGGGACGGGACTACCTCACGGGCGACCTCGAAGCGGACGACCTCCAGCTCGACGACGAGTGAAATCAGGAGCGTCGAATTTCAGTCGGTTCGCAACGGATTGTTACGTGCTACAGAGATCGGGCACCAGTACCCTTGGCTACCGACGGGTTGGCAATGGAGTGAGAAAAATGGGGAAGTGAAACTGAAAGTGGTCGAAAATACAATGTGACCAGGACACAACCTTTATTCTCAACGGCGAGAGCCCTAAAACCGGAGTCAGACGACTCCACGGAAGGTAATTCGGGCTATCCACCCGCGCTGCATCTACGGCGCTTCCACTTGCCAACACACCGTTCAAGGCCGTCTTGACAGCCTCAATACGGCCTTGATGCGGTTCTGGTGACACGAAAGGTCAGACGGGTTTATGTCATATACTATCCAGTAGGATGTTGGAGAGACACACATGGATATCAAAAAGCTACTCCAAGATGACGACGCCGTGTCGCCAGTCATTGGGGTTATTCTGATGGTCGCAATCACAGTCATACTCGCGGCCGTTGTCGCATCGTTCGTCCTCGGACTCGGGGACAGCCAACAGCAGACGCCAACCGCGAGCTTCGAGTTTGACTACGATGGTTCGTCTGACGGTACGGCTGGTGCGAATGACGACTTCACCACGCCGGATTCTAGTGGTGGCGGAGCACTGACTGGTGATAGCGCCACTGCATCAAATACCGGCGTTCTCACAATAACACATGATGGCGGAGATACCCTTGACGGTGCTCGACTCACGTTGAATGATGGTGGTGACGAGGGTCCGACGATCACGTGGGATTCCTCCAGTCCTGGCCCCGACATCGGCACTGTCAACGCTGGCACCTCTGTCAATGTCGGTATCGACAACGATGACACCGTTAGTGTCATCTGGACCTCCGGATCGGGCGAAACGACCTCGACGCTTGCGACCTACGAAGCACCTAACGCATAATTCATGAACCCAATCAAAAAACTACTACAAGAAGACGACGCAGTATCGCCGGTCATCGGGGTTATCCTGATGGTCGCAATCACGGTTATCCTCGCGGCCGTTATCGCGAGCTTCGTCCTCGGGCTCGGGGACTCCCAACAGCAGACGCCAACAGCGAGTTTCGACTTCGAGTACGAATCAAGCTCAAGCGGTGGCACGCTAACCATCACCCACGATGGCGGAGATACCCTTGACGGCGCCCGACTGTCCGTTGAAACTACTGATTCCAGTGGTACGTCTTTCAGTAGTGGTTCGGGCTTCGCAGGGGATGTTAGCTCCGGCACCAGTGTGACGCTTACCGGTGGTATTAGTTCGGGATCGACTATCACAGTTGTCTGGGAAGACGCTGACGAAGAAACCAGCTCGACGCTGGCTACGTACGAAGTCCCGTAACGGACTAACCGACTTCGCTCAGAATTTCAGGTAGGCCAACTCGTGAACCGCCAGTAAATCACGTTCGAGCCGTCGCGCTTGACTCCACCGAACCCGGTGTATTTGCTTCCGGTACAATCCATAATCTGGCAGACCTATTCCCAGAAAAAAAACATCAGTTAGCCTGTGCCCATCCGTTTTCAAATGTGAGATTCCAGAGACAGGTTCAATACGGCTCATAGAAGGGAAGTACAGGCTATCGGTCGAAATAACTGCCCTATTTCTGAGACACTGTTCCGAACCGTGTTGAAGTTTCAACACCCCCTTGATAAAGGACAACTGACAGAAAGGGTCGGTCGGGTTTATATCAGATACTACCCAGTGACATACTGGATGGAGCTAAAGAAATTCCTTCACGACGACGACGCGGTGTCGCCGGTTATCGGGGTCATTCTGATGGTCGCAATCACGGTCATCCTTGCGGCCGTCATCGCGAGCTTCGTGCTCGGACTCGGTGACACTACCCAGCAGACACCAACAGCGAGTTTCTCGTTTGACTACGAACAGACATCAGGTACTGGGGATTCGCTGACGATTACGCATGACGGCGGTGACACGATTCCTGCCAGTCGACTGAGTGCCAGTACGTCGGGTATAACCGATGGGGCTGCTACATCTCCTGAGGAGTTGACGTACTCTGGAACTCTCTTTACCAGCAGTGGTGATGTGTCCTCTGGCACCTCGGATACCATAGACGGGTCGAGTGGAGCTGACTTCGTTGATAGTGGCGGGAACAATGATGCCGCAGAAATGGACGGTGGCACTGTCCGGGTTGTCTACGAGAGCCAATCCGGAGAAAACTCGGCAACGCTGTCCACCTGGGAAGGCCCAGACGCGTAATCGCTTACGCAACTTTTTATCGGCGGTAGAGAGGCCTATGGTGCAGATGTGAGTCGCCAGTAAATCACTCGTGAGCCGTCGCGCTCGGCCTCGACGATACCGTTCTCTTCGAGAGAGTTCAACCGACGCCGGACAGTCTGGCGACTAATCTCTACATCAAAATAATGCTCAAGACCATCGTGAATCTCGGTGGTACTGAGCGAGCTCGTGACTCGCTCGGTCTCCTCCTTGAACACGGTCACAATCTTTCGACCGTTGATTTTCTCAGTCCACTCGCCACCCTTCCCTCGCTTGCGGTCCGGCATACTCCAACGTGAACATGAATCGTCAAATATCTCTCGCCGCCCAATCCCGATGAATGCCGAGTCGATGACCTCCCTGCTGGGCTCATTCAGAGACACACCTCGATGCGACCCCACGGGGTCACATCTCGAAGATTCGTCTCGTCCCGATATGCACACGAACCCGAACCAGCGGTGTGCATATTCCGGTCGGAATCCGCGCGTGAGTCGCTGGTGTCGTCGAGCGATGGGCTCGGTCCGCGCCGGTCTTTATACGCGAACCCGGTTTCAGTGAGACGAGAATACCACGCTTTTGCCCTCGTGTTCACGAGCGGCGGTATGCGAATCCGAGAAGACGACAAGCACGCACACCGGACCGACACCATCGAGCAGGCCGCCGAGTTCTGGAGCTGCAACAAGACGACGGCGCTCATGAAATCCGCCGAGTTCTCTTGGCGAATCGACGAGCGAATCCGCGACGTGCTGGCCCGCGACGACCTCACCGCTCGGCAGAAACAGGAGATCGCCGAGACGCTCCGGGTTCCCGGCACCTACGAAATCGAGGTAGCCGAGAGCGTAATCGTCGAGAAGTGACGACCTCACTTTTACCGAACTACCCGAGACCGGCGAGCATGGCCGTACGCGCGGCCTGAGCAACTATGTTCGGAAAAATCGATACGGTAGACGCGGTTGCTGGCGGGATATTCACCCTCGCGAGCATGGCAAAGACTGGAGTGTACACCGGGGGCAAGCTGCAACCCGGCAATATCGCGTTATCAGACGCTGTATGGTCCTCTGGCGGGACGGTCATCGACATAGCGTTCGTTGTCTCACTCGGTGTCCTGCTGGTCGCCTACGGGACGAACCGACTCGACGACGGCAAGAAGGGTCCGGATGTCTCCGTCAACACTGACCTCAACGATATCTTCACGGGGAAGGCCAGCTACGAGACCTATATCGCCGGTGGGACGCTCGTCATCGTCCTGCTGACCGGTTTCAACATCCTCGGCTTCACCGACCTCGTTCAGTCCCACTGGATTGCCGGCTACACCGTCACCGGCCTGCAGATGGGTGGCTACTACGTCTTCAGCTGGATGGGGTGACCGATGCGGCACCACTACCCCAAGCTGGACGACCGCCGCCGCGCCAGCTCACTAACTGACCCGCGCTCGCTCGCCATGTTCGGCGTCGGTGCCGTCGCCGGCATGATCGGCGCGCTCGGGACGGCGGTGGCGTACATCGGGGGAGTCTGACGATGGACCGTTTTTTCGGCTACGCAGGGCTCTTAGTCCTCGGACTGTGCGGGACGACTATCAGCAGCGCCGTCGCCGGTGACCCAGTGCCCGTCGTCATCCCTGGCGTCGGCGCTGCCGTCCTGGTGGCGCTGCACCACGTCGTCACGAACGAGCGCGACGACGGCCTCGACGACGACCGCGCCGACCAGGAGGGATGGACCGACGTGTATCCCGACGGCCGGCGGGAGAGGAACCGATGACCCGGCGTGCAGCCGGGCGCGTCGCCCTCGCGCTCATGATGGTCCTGACCGTGGTGGCCGGCCCGATGGCCGGGAGCGCGGCCGCCGACACCGGCGTAACGACAGATTGCGGCGTCAAGGATGCGATGTACGCCGCTGTGGCTGTTCTGGACCCCGAAATTAGCTGTGGCCTCTACGACGATAGTCAGGAAGTCGGCACCCGGCTGGACGCTTATGCCGCTGCTCAAGCGTCTGCTCAGTATCGGAGCGGCTACGCGACGACCCGAATCAACACCGAACAGGACCTCCGGGCCCTCCTGTGGATGAAGGGGAAAACAGCCATGGTGACATCCTCGCCCGCCGTAAACGGCGGGGCTTCCCTTCCACAGCGGGGAACCCGGTCGTCCGGTTCGGTTTCAAGACTGGCTCTCCCGGCGTCGATGGGGCGGGTTTCGACCCTCGGCC